>WLWD01004903.1_pt1 | contig 43368 bp, 14 predicted proteins | sample 6712731 | NCBI WGS metagenome assembly WLWD01 (sample SAMN12718690, study PRJNA576275) | sponge metagenome | isolation source: marine sponge | host: Mycale hentscheli | place: New Zealand: South Island, Marlborough, Capsize Point | collected 2014-11-01 | reverse complement strand
AACTCAACTTATCCACCGTCGTCAGCATGATCACTAATGCGGCAATGGTTAACGAAAACCACCATTTGGTTAAAATTCCTCTTTTCCCTCTCCAACTCCTTATCGGTTGGCACTTCTCAATACGAAGACAGCATTGGCCATTCATATCCGGCCCAGTGGCACACCGACCTCCGCCCATCGCTGACCGAGTACACATCCACCGATCGCCGGAACGCTTTGGATGACATTCAAATGTCGCTCTACACTGACCCCTTTCGTCAGGTCCAATTTGACAGGGTTTACCATTTTTGAGCCCGCCACAAGTCCATTGTTTGTCAGGACGTTCGTATCGACTTGCCGTGAAACTAAATTTTTGCAGCTTCTCGGTCATAAGGCGGCTCCAAACGCATAGACCAAGACAACGTGGACAATGATCATTAATACAACACTATAAGACAGCGGAATATGCAGAAACAACCAACCTTTCAAAATAGACTGGATGGCGTATTGGCTATCTAACTGATGTCGCTGAACCGCAAGGCTTCTAATCTGATCCGCATACTTTCTTTCTTCAGCACTCAGAAACCGTTCCTGGGCATCCAATTCATTGTGTAAATCGAAGATGTATCGCTCGGAGTGAAAAAGGTAAAGAAAGGAACGAGGAGGAGAAGAAAAGTGTTTAAACAATATTGACGAATAGGACTCCGCTAGCGTTGAAGACAGTGTTTCATCAACGGATTCTAATATGACTTCCTCCGCATCCTGTCTTATCTTCTGGGCAAACCCCGGAATGCGTTCGAAAATGAGCTGCTCTCCATATCGGCTGAGTCGTTTTGAAAGGACTCGGGACAACCATATTCCGATGAGACCAATAAGGCAAACAGCCAAAAACATCAACGTCAACATCATAGCGAAAAAACCCTCTGCTATTTTTCCTCCAATGTGGCTAATGAAAATAATCAAAGTAAACAGCCCAATGTAGATGTGCAACTGGAGCCAGTTAGCACTGTTCCCCAAAGGAAGAAAAGACAGCTTTTTGCGTAAGTTATAAGCTAGTAAGATACATACCATGGACACCAGCAACCAACCTGACAACCACTGTCTATTCTGGAAAGCCAGCTCATATGTTTGCAATAGATAAAGCACCACAACAGAGATCACAGCGCAGACACTAAAGCTAACGACTCGTCGGGTCGCAAAAAAGCTCATCGATTCAACCATTTCATGAGTGATTCACTGTCTCGCATATCCACTCGTTTCAAGGCATTGTGAGGGCAAGCTCGCTCACAAGCTGGACCACCTGGAAGATTAAAACATAGATCACATTTTGTCGCTTTCATGATGGGTGTCTGAGTCGAATTATCTAACAATACATCTCCATCGGACTCCCGAGCTTCAACCATTCGGATATTGTCATAGGGGCAAGAATTGGCGCAGGTTGCACAACCGATACAAGCCGCGTCATTGATCACAACTTCCCCGTCACTTTGTGAACGGTGAATTGCACCAGTAGGGCAACCAATCATACATACTGGGTCTACACAATGCATACAGGCATTGGCGACAATATAATTTTCATGTTGCTTGCCATGTCTAACGAACCTTGGATTACCACCATGACTATTAGCACACGCGTGGACACATTCATCACAACGCGTACACCGATCGCTGTCAATTAACATGGTCGCGGTACCATTGATATAACGATGATCTACCGAAAACTCCATGAAGTCTGCATAGCGAGAAGGCTTAGTGATAAGTTTGGTGTTCTGAAACCTTTCGAGGTTTTCTCTTAGCACTTTCTTTTTGACATTCGACAGATAAGGCAGAACGTACTCCTCAACAATCAACGTCGGAACTCGCAGAACATCGGCATATCCCAGTGCGCTCAGCTCATTCTGATAAGGGATAGCTGAGGTATTTTCTCTATTATAAAGTAGCTCTTCCAATCCAAAAATATCTCCGTTTGAAGCAACAGAAATTGTCTTTTTTCCATTACTAATTTTGTGGGAGACAACTGCGAAGCCTGACCTGACAAATAGAAGTCCGTCGAGGTAGCTACCCTGATCAGCGATCACATGATCCATCGTCGGATTTTGGCGATCTGCCCGACCAAGATTAAATTCAGTGTGCCAGTCGAAGTTTCCATAGGATTCAAAGAGAGTACTTTGCGCTACTTTCTGCAGCTGAGTTTCACTGAGGTGATTAAAGAGATCGATTTCCTTCAAATGAGTCACTAGGTTCCTATCGCGATACAGTCCATCGATTTTTTGTCGAAAGCTCTCAACATACCGTCGAATATCCCGCAAACCTTGCCATCTAATTTCAAGCACTCGAACGTTGTCTTCTGCGAAAATTGTACTATTCCTAGGAGTACGGGCTAAAGCAGCGACTTCACCAAATAGCTCCCCCGAGCGCAAAACCACGTAGCTGTGCGAACATTTCACCGCTTCTGGGTCCTTAAGATAGACACGAGTCTGACTATCTTCTCCTCGTAGTGCTATGTCTTGGGTAATGTATTGACCCGACGTTAACCGCACTTCAGGATGCTTTGGTTTTCGAAGATAACGTTTGGTTGCTTCAAGCCAGCCCAACTTATCGGAGCCTGCATTACCACGCGCTTGATCGGACAGTCCAGGCGGAAGAATCACGACAACACTCCCATCCAGAATCAAGAACGCTGAATTTCCATAGTCCCCATCCCTGACTAAAATATCACCCCGCTCGCACACACCTATACGCATGTCGTTCTTGACAATACCGGCTAGCGGCAAATGCACAGGAAATCGACTCTGGTCCATGTCCCTGAATAACGGTAACGCAAGAATACTCTTTACATCGTCATCGGTTAGACTTCGAGCGAACGGATTATCCCAACGTTGGGGGCGGCTTATCTGTTTACTGTCTAACAATCTTTAGATCTCATTAGGCGTCGATGGTCACTGGGGTTTTTGGAACCGCAATACAGGGCAAACAAGAACCAGATTCAAGATTCGCACTTGGCTGATCAAGATAACTCACTTCTCCTGATTTAATTGCAGTCATACAGGTACCACAGCTGCCGGCACGACATCCTGAGTCAATCTCGATTCCCTGACTTTCCGCCAACTCTAATAACGTTCCACTGCCCTGCTTCCAATCCAACACTTTTCCACTTTTCGCAAAGTTCACTTTATACGAACTTCCCTGCGTTTTGGACTCTTCTGCCACTGAGGTCGATTTTTTTACGCTTGCCGGGCCAAAGGCTTCAAAATGTACATTTTTTTCTGGCACTCCCCATTGTTCAAGATCGGTAACCAACGCTGACATCATGGGCGGTGGTCCACAGATATAGAACTCAAAGTTGTTAGAAGGCAAAACCCGCTTAAACAAATCAACACTGACCATTTCACCATGATGATAATCCCTGCCATGGCCATCGCTATCTTGATCTGGTTGACTGTAGCAGACTTGGAGATGCACATTCTCGTGCTCGGCTTCAATCTGCCTGAGATGCTCCGCCATGATATGCTCCGCTTTATTTCTGACCCCATAGAAAAACCATACCTCACGTTTCGATCGATCATCACAAAGCGTGTTGAGCATACTAAGTACAGGAGTGATGCCAACACCACCTCCGATTAGCACTATTGGCGTACTTTCATTGCTATCCATAACGAAATTTCCCGAGGGCGCACGGACGTCAACAATATCTCCAACGCTCAGTTGATCATGAAAGAAGTTGGAGGACATACCGGGAGGGAGATCTGGCTGATTTAGTGGTGGAGGAATTTTCTTAATACTAACGCGATAATATTGACTTACTTTGTGAGGTGAGTCGGATAGCGAGTAACATCGGATAATGGACTTATTTGAATTCTGAGCCTTTATACGGAAAGTTAAATATTGCCCCGGCTTAAAACTAGGCATGGGTTTGCCGTCGTGTGGAATCAGGTAGAAAGAACATATTCCTCCCCCTTCTTTCTGCTTATCGTTAATACGAAATTTCCTAAAGCCTGACCACACATTTTCAAGCCGATGTGATTCAGCCTCTCGATGGATACGTTTTGACCTGACGTTCTCTGTTAACAGCTCAAGCTCAAGAGCTTGTTGTCGGGTGGCAAGCCGGCGTTGTTTGAACACAGAAAAAAGAGTCACTATTGCGTTTAACAACGTCACGGCGGCGATGGCAATGCCAATAAACAACAGCGCATTACTGTGCAAAATGAATTCACTTAACATCTGTATTCTGGTCTCTTCATCGGTGATTCATGGTTGATCAATTCGCTTCAACGTTCTGAGTTTGCTTGTGTGTCACAATCACAAGTGGTGCTAGGCAAGGTGTTTAAAAATACCACAATTACTAGCAGTCAGACACCATTACCTGACATTTCCAGAACCTGGTAGGGATAAATCAATGACGCCATGCCAAAAGAAGAAGCCTTATCTTGTAGTTTATAGATGACGAACGAATTGAAATAGTCAACATAACTTCGAAGGCCCGATATGCAACACGATCCAGTCGTGGTGTTCAAGAACTTTGATAAGAAAGACGATATCTTTCGGTGTCGTCGGAAAGACCCAATAATTTCATATAGTCCCCCGAACAGTGGAAGCCTTCGATTCGATGTCAAAAAGAGTTCTAGCAGTTTGATCAATCAGAGGCTGATTTATCAGATTTTCTAACATTTTTTTGCTCGAGCATAGTATTATTTAAGGTTGTGCGTCGTAGCGATATTATTTAGAGTAATAGAACAAATCAATTGAGTACATTTAACACAGATCATGAGATGGAAACTCTCAATCCTTGGCTAATTCGCTTTAGCCGCCGTAACGGAAGTACTCCATCAGTGCGTTTGTTCTGCTTCCATTTTGCTGGCGGCAGCGCATTATCGTTTAAGAGTTGGCCACAGTATTTACCGAAAAACATTGAACTTATTGCTATTCAACTACCTGCCCGTGATGGACGCTACACAGAGACCGCCTTAACAGACACCCGTAAAATTGTTGATGCACTAAGCCAAGAAATAGCGCCCTATCTTGACATGCCCTATATTATATTTGGCCACAGCCTTGGTGCGCTAATTAGTTACGAACTACTTCAAGCATTAAACAAACCCAACGTTCGCCCCCCTCACCTTTTTATCCCATCGGCGTACAGAGCTCCTCACTTACCTGCGAGAGCAAAGCCTGCCTATACATTGCCAGACAAAGACTTTATTATCAGATTAGAAGAGTTTGAGGGAACATCAAAAACCGTCTTAGACAATGAAGAGTTAATGGCTGCTTTTTTGCCTAGAATTCGCGCAGACTTTCAGGTTTTGGAAACTTACCAGTACCAACAGCGCACTCGCCTCAATACGCGAATTCTCGCCGTGATGGGAAAAGACGATTCCCATGTGAAGGACACCGAACTAATGGAATGGGAAGGACATACTCAAAAAAGCTTTGCGTGCCGGTTTTTTGAAGGCGGTCACTTTTTTATACAAACAGCAGAAAAAGAACTTATTCAAATGATACAACACGAGTGTCAGCTTCTTACTCAGTCTATCGCCCGTCAGGAGGCCTAGTTTGCTTATTCATTTATTTCCCGGACAAGGCTCCCAACACAAAGGAATGGGAGCTGCACTTTTCGATGAATTTCCAGAACTCGTCCAAAAGTCAGACAGCATCCTCGGCTATTCAATAAAAACACTCTGCTTAGAAGATCCGAATAATAATTTAGGTCAGACACAGTACACCCAGCCCGCTTTGTATGTTGTCAATGCTCTATCGGACAAAGCAGAAGTAAATAAGGCAGATGGCCAACTACCCAGCTACTATGCTGGTCACAGCTTAGGAGAATACAATGCGCTACATGCTGCCGGAGCACTAAGTTTCTCTGATGGTCTGAAGCTGGTAAAAAAGCGTGGAGAGTTAATGAGCCAAGCAGAAAAAGGATCGATGGCTGCAATCTTAAACATCGATGCAGTTACTATCAAAAAATGTTTACATGACAATGGCTTAAGCAATATCAACATTGCAAATTACAACACCGCATCACAATTGGTTATCTCTGGGTTGCAAGATGATATTTATATGTCAAAGAAGCATTTAGAAGCAGCAGGTGCTATGTTTATTCAATTGAATACCAGTGGCGCGTTTCACTCAACTTATATGATGGATGCTAGGCAAGAATTTAGTCAGTACATATCATCTTTTGATTTCTCTACTTTTCGGTGTCCAGTCATTGCCAACATTACTGCAAAACCGTACGAGCAAAATAAAATCGCTGAAACATTGTCACAACAAATTACTGACTCAGTCCGATGGCAGGAAAGTATTGAGTACTTATTGAGCCAAGGAGCAAGCGAATTTAAGGAGCTTGGATCAGGTAAAGTGCTAAGTAAAATGGTTAATACAATTAAAGCTAGTTTCGTTCCCCCTCCCGTCATTAAAAAGCCTGTTATCGACGTACACCAACGGATTTCCGATTGGAACAAGCACTACCCGGTAGGTACCCGAGTCAAAGCGAAAGGTTACCAAGAAGTACTAGAAACTCAAACTAATGCCGTGATCCTTTTTGGTCATCGTGCCGCTGTTTATATGAAAAACTATAATGGCTATTTTGATCTGGATGATATAGAGCCCATCCAATTTTCGAATTAGATTCCAAATTTTGGGTCTTTTGTGATTTCACCTGCTGTTAGGAAAAGGATTGCTTGGTTATTTGATTGGTTTTCTGAAACCGAACAAATGACCAAGCGAGATATAACGTTCATAGCCCTAATTTTCCCTTAAATCCCATTACAGCTCATCTATCAAGCGTTGGAGAATTAGTGCATTTTGAAGGGCAAAGTCGCCAAATAGCATTTGTGCATGTTCGCCCATACCAGAGTGATAAATTACCTTGCCATTGGTCACCTCTTGCCAACCATAGTCACAATTAAACTGGGTTGTAGAAGTGAGTACATGAATATTAGCCTCAAGACCAGCAGTGTTGACTGTAGAGGCGAGATAGCTCAGATAATCCTTTATATTTTGTAGCATCTGCGATTTAAACGAAGAACCATCGACAAAGTTCTTCAAGCTCTCGTCTCCCATCATCAAGGTGGCATAATTTCCAAATTCAACGACGGCTTGCCGATCGAGCTCCTTTTCAGAAAGCAAGTGGGTTTCGGATAAGCGGGCCGCGTCCAATAGAATAATGTCTATTACATTATGCCCCTGCCTAACTAGCTCACGAGCTACCTCGATCGCCAAGTTACCTCCAGCAGAATAACCCAGAAGTCGATAGTCTCCACCGGGTTGAACCTGAATAATCGCTTTCACATAAGTATCAACAGGCGACTCACCCCCTACCCAGTCCAGTCCATGCAAGGAATAACCTTGAATGCCGCTAGCGATAGATTGATACGCAATTCCATAACCAAATATTGGCGGCAAGCAAAAGACATGACTGGAATAAGTTTCATTGAGGCACATAACCGGCGCTTGCTCATAAGCAGACGTGTTTTCTATAGTCGTTGCCAGTTGCTCGATAGTCGGCGATTGAAATAGCGCCATTAAGGGTATCTCAGCACCCAATTGTTGATTTGCTTTGATCAACACCTGAACAGCATTGAGACTATGTCCGCCCAAATCAAAAAAGTTATCGCTAATACTAATGACATCTCTATTTAGGACATCTTGCCAAATCAACACCAATTTCTCTTCTGTTGCATTTCGTGGCATTACGCAAGTTTCATGCTGAACAGCCGCTTCAGGAGCCGGCAAAGCCTTTTTGTCAATTTTTCCTATAGAGTTAAGAGGTAGGCTGTCCAGTTCCATAATATGGGCAGGTATCATATGGCTTGGCAACAAATTTTGTAGATGGCTTTTTAGTTCAGCCATCGGCACACTATTATCACGCATGACAGCATAAGCCAGCAGTTCATTGTGATCTTGCACAGAGCGTATGATAACTATCGCAGATTTGACTTTTGGGTGTAGCAAGAACGCTTGTTCTATGTCGCCAAGCTCAATCCGGAAACCCCGCACCTTAACCTGGTTATCTTTACGCCCTCCAAATTCAAGATTCCCATCAGGCAACCAGCGACCACGATCTCCAGTGGTATACAGTCGAGAGTCAGGTTGTACCAAGTGCGGTATAAACTTGCTTGCCGTTAAACGTGCTTGATTTAGATAACCACGTGCCAAGCCAGCTCCTCCAATACAAATTTCCCCCTCCATGCCAACCGGGGCAAGCTGGTAGTCATGATCCAACACATATGCCTGAATATTTGCGAGGGGCTTGCCAATTGGCACGCTACGGGTTGGATCAAACGTTAACGCATCCAACACTTGGCATGTTGAGTCAACACAGCATTCAGTGGGTCCATACATATTGATTAACCTGATAGAGGAATGACTTTGCCGTTCATAGAAACGGGTGACCAAATCAGGGGACAGCGTTTCAGAACCGATGGTGATTTGCCGAACCTTGAGTTGATCTGAGTCTGCCATACCGACGTCGAGCAAGGCAGCAAATTGTCCTGGCGTAAGATCAACAATATCAACAGGCTGTGTCTCTAAACACTGAAATAGTAAACGTGGGTCACTGATGACTTCCTGTCCCAACATAACAAGGGTATTGCCTAGTAACAAAGTAGCGAAAATCTGTTGCACCGAGACATCGAAGGTGTAGGTAGCGCTAAATGCTTCCCGTACCGGATGATCGTAGTATTGGTATATCTTCTCCTGCATCCCATGAACCAGATTGACAACAGCCTGTTGTTCAACCATCACCCCTTTAGGTTGTCCAGTGGAACCGGACGTATAGATGACATAAGCTAAGCTGGAGGCACGAGAGGCCAATGGTGGATTAGCATCACCAACTGTCGCGGTTAGATCAGTTGCTTCTAATGATTGGGTGTGAGGTTTACTACTGTTTTCGTAGATTGACTTATCGGTCAAATCCACGACCTGTGCTAAGTCGTATTCCAATAATTGAGCAACGAACTCTGTTTCGCTTACGATTACAGAGCACCCCGTGTCTTCTAGCATATAGCGAATCCGCTTAACCGGATAAGTTGGATCTAACGGAACATAAGCCCCTCCGGTTTTGAGAATTGCAAGTATCCCCACCAGAATCCTATCGGTTCGATTGAGCATTAGCCCAATACGCATGTCAGGACAACAGTTATGGTGATTCTTGAGTCGGTAAGCCAACTGGTTCGCTTGACGATTTAAAGCAGCATAACTCAACTCACCGCGCTCGGAAGCCACTGCAACGGCCTGTGGTGTTCTCTTCGCCTGGGCTTCAAATAATTCCACCAATGTTTGATGGATTGGGAAATCCAGCTGAGGCCCAGATGCCTGACGTAGCATCTGCTTTTGTTCATCCGCATTCAGTAGATTAAGTTCACCCAAGCGTATACTGGGTTGTTCCAGAATTTTCCCGAACAAACATTGCAGATGGGAACCGACGTTTTTGGCAGTTGTCTCGGTAAACAAGTCCGTATTGTATTCCAGAAGTAATGTTAGAGGCTGGCCGTCAGACTCCAAAAATTCAAAGGTTAGATCTAATTTGCTGACCGCATGGGAAATTGGATAATGTGTTGCTTTGATACCGTCCAGTGATAGTTGAAGTTTATGCACTTTCTGCAATGCTACCATCACATTAAACACAGGAAGTCGAATCAGGTTACGTTCCAGCTCTAGCTCATCGGCCAAACGCTCAAAAGGATAAAATTGATATTCATGAGCCTCCGTTACAGTGTTTTGTACCTGCTCCAGCACCTCAACAAAAGAATCCTCCCCCATCAGATAGTTGCGCAAAGCCAACGTATTCGAATACAAGCCAACTTGCCCCTCCAAGTCCGAATGTTCTCGGCCCTTAACAGGAGAACCAACAATGATATCGTTTTGCCCTGTATACTTATACAACAGGGTTTTCGTCATTGCCAAGAGTAGTACAAACAGTGTGACGTTTTGTTGCTGCGCCAACTTGAACAACCCCTGAGCTAACATATCATCCAACGGGATATGTAGCATGTTACCCCGGTAAGACTGCGTTTTAGGACGTGGAAAATCTGTGGGTAGTTCCAACACAGGGGGCTCACCGGCCAGCTTGTCGTGCCAATATAGGCTGGCTTGTTTACCCCATTCACTAACCAACAGTCTCTCTTGCCAAGCGACATAGTCCCTATACTGAATTCGCAAGGGGGATAGTGGATTGTTATCGGTATTGCTGTGATAAGCTTGGTAGAGCTTAAACAACTCCTGAACACAGACACCCAAGGAAATGCCATCACCCACGATATAATGGACGTTAAACAGAATGATATAACTCCTGTCGCCCAGTTGTAAAACCTGCAAACGTATTAACGGTCCATCGACCAGCGAAAAAGGGCGCTGGACTTCGTCATCAATTGCCTGCTGTAGCCGTTGTTGCTGATTTTCAAATTGCCGAAAGTCACTGACGTCCACCGCACACGACAGCTTAGGTTGTACCTTCTGGCGTGATTCCCCCTCCACTGTAACAAAAACGGTTCTCAAGGAATCATGACGCTGTAATAAGGTCTGAAACGCTTGCTGCAGCGCTTCCATTTTCAGCTCGCCCTCAAGCTTCAGCGCAAACGGTACGGTATAAGCAGGCGCGGCTTCGCTCAACTTCTCCAGATCAAACAAGCGGGACTGCGCATTTGATAATAGGGAGTATTCCTCTGTCGATATAACGGAAATATCATCCTGATATAACCGAGATAAGGTTCGGTGTTCGACACCTGAGGCTCCATCAGCAGCAAGCATAGATAAGCGGGACTGCAATGACTCTGCCATCATACGGATAGTAGGTTTCTGAAACACATCACGTAATGTAAGCGACGCTTGAAACTCGTGCTTCAGCCTAGAGATCAATTGTTCTGCATTGCGCTTATCTCCGCCTAAGTCAAAGTAATTGTCCGTCACCCCAAATGGAACGGTTTCTCCCAGTACCTGCTGCCAAATGAGCAGTAACTTTTCCTCAAATTGATTCGCCGCAACATTGGTAGCGTGTTTCGAACTATTGACTGCTTCGTGATTGTACAAACCCTGTTCGGCTTCTTTGATCTCACTATCACGCTCACGAGTGCCAACCTGATCATCATTAGGGTCGCAATATTCTAGGAAGCCACCAGGCAAGCGTTTGGCCCAATCACCTGTTTTATAGAGCAAACCACCGGACGGTTGCGAAGGGTCAGGAATAAAATGGGCTGCGGTGAGTTTGGAGCGATTCAAGTAGCCTTTACAGACATGACTGCCCCCTACATAGATTTCGCCCAAGATCCCTATAGGCAACGGATTCAAGTAAGGATCATAGATATGGATCGTCGTTCCTGGTAAAGGAATACCGATAGAACGATTAGCTCGAGTGGGCTCCAAGTCCGCCAGCGTCAATCGGTAAAAACTGGCATATACGGTGGTTTCAGTGGTACCGTACATATCAATCAAATGAATCGTATCTAAATCATAGTGGTCTATCCATTGTTGAAAATTGCTGGATTCTAGTTTGCCCCCTCTTAGGAACACATAACGTAAGTGGTCACTCAAAGTATGAGATGGCTGCCTTGATTCTTCACGAATTAGGTTGTAGAAGGCCTCCGGTACTTGATTCAAAACACTTACTTTGTGCGCTTTAATTAACTGCAGAAAAGTGACCTCATCCCGCAAATCATTCTGCTCTGGGATCAGTAACTTTCCTCCATGCAATAGGGCCCCATACATTTCCCATACGGAGAAATCAAAACAGCAGGAGTGCGCCAAAACCCAGACATCGGTAGTGCAAAAATTGAAACAGTGTGCATCGTTATTCATCGAACGAACGACATTGTTGTGTGTCACCATGCAACCCTTGGGCTGGTCGATCGGGTCGAAGATATACATGATATACGCAGTTGTATCCGGAGATTCTGGAACAACTGGGGTCGTCGTCTTTTCGATAACGGTAGCGGCCACCAGCAAGGTTTCAACTGTTGACAGTGCGTGGATTCGTGGGGATAAGTCGTCTTGGGTCAGGACTATTCGACAGGCACTATCATCCAGCACATATCGAACACGCTCCTCAGTATAATCGGGATCTATCGAAATATATGCACAACCCGCTTTTAATACCCCTAAGATACTGATGATGGTTTCGAGTGAAGGCACCAAATAAATGCCTACTAACGCCCCCGCTAGAACTTCTTGTTTCAGCAGAGCATGGGCAACCTGATTAGCTCTTTCATTTAAAGCCTTGTAACTAAGGCTACTCTGGCCATAAGCAACAGCAATTTTCTCTGGATAGTTTACCGCTTGTTTTTCAAATAACCGATGTATGGAAATGGCCTGGGAGGAATTCTCCAACGGAGCATTCCACTGTCCCAGTTGTTTTTGCTCATGCTCCGTGAGCATAGGTAGTTGCGCAATGGTGCCATCAGGTTGCTGCAAAACATGTTGCAAAATTTGTTTCAGGTGCTGCCCCATGCGTTCAATTAGATCAGGAGCAAAAAGATCAGTGTTATAGGTCAACACACTCGACAGTGAAGTACCTGCTTCATAAGTATCAAAAGTTAAACTTAGCTGGCCCTCTTGTTGGTTCAAACTATAAGGTTCTACTTCCATATCCCCCCAGCACGTTCGCTCTCTTCCAGACGCGCCGGTGACGAATTTATCGCCCCTCTCTGGCATCTGAATGTAATTCACCATGACTTCAAATAATGGAGGTCGGCTGAGGTCGCGTTTAACTTTCAGGTTTTCCACTAGCAGCGAAAACGGGTACTCCTGATGCGTCAAAGCCTCCATAACGATACGGCGCGATTGAGTCAGTAAATCACGAAAAGACATCGATCCGGAAACTTCAGCTCTAAGCACAAGCGGGTTAACGAAATCACCCACTACCCCATTAAACCGAGCTTCGGTACGTCCTGAAAATGGCGTACCAATAACTAAATCTTGTTGCCCGCTATAACGGTGCAACAATGTGTAAAAACCGCTCAGTAACACGATAAAAGGGCTGACCCGCTGACGCTTACCAAAATCCCGTATTTGCTGACTGAAGGTATCTGCCCAATCCAGACGGTACGATGCACCATTAAAAGTCTGTAGCGGTGGGCGGGGATAACTCAATGGCAGATTCAATATGGGTAGATCACCGGACAACTTGTCCTGCCAGTATTCACGAAGCTCTTCACCTTTCGAACTAGCCAGTATTTCCTGCTGATGCTGTACATGAGTCGTATAGTCAACTTCCAAAGTTTGAAGTACCGCCTGCTGACCGCTAGACTCGGCTTCGAACAACTTTTTTAAGTCAGATATAAGCACGCCTACTGACCAGCCATCACAGACGATATGGTGAGCAACCAACAACAAAATCGCGTCGTCCTTTGCTTTTCGGAGTAAATGGGTGCGGAACAACGGGCCGTTTTCCAAATCGAAAGGCTGCTTATAAACAGCCTGAATCTTATCAGTGATACCCTTTTCACTCAGCTCAGATACATCAATTTCCTGAAAAGGCACACTCCCGTGCTGCTGGATCTTCTGTATCCAAGCTCCATTAACAAAAGGAAACGTTGTTCGAAATGCTGGATGGCGCTCAAAGACTTTTTGCAAAACCCGTTCCGCCACCACCGCATCCAACATAGAGTAGATGCGCACAGCAAACGATACGTTATATACAGGGCTGCCCGGATCACTCGCGTGCAAAAAGCACAACGCCTGCTGTCCATAAGATAACGCTGTTTCAGACACTTCCTCCGTAACAGATGTTTGAAGGGGAGCATCCACGCGCAGTGTCGGAGCATCAGGTTTCATGAGGTTCCTCCTGAGATTCAGTGGAAGCAGAAAGCGTTTTGGCAGGAGACTCTTCTTCCTGGTGTTTTAATAATGGCAACATCGCACTCGTCATACCACCAAGTAATCCGGCATAACGCAACCACATGTTAACAACCAATGAAAAATGCCAGAAGAACACCCCGCCGATAGAAACTATGCCAGGTACTAAAGAGTACATGAGATTTTTGTGCATAGATTTTTCAAACTCGTCCGACGTCATGAAAACATTGGGAAGGGTTTCCAGATTACCGTTCATCAGAACAATGTGTGCGGTATCTGTCGCAGCGGTAGAGGCACCGCTCAGAGAGATAGAAACCTGAGCCGTTTTCAAGGCAATAGCGTCGTTAATACCATCGCCAATAAAACAGACGAAACGTCCTTCATCACGCAGTTGCTGTACCAATTTAGCTTTATCTTCAGGTAGCGTATTTGCAAAGTAGTGCTCAATGTTCAGCTTTTCAGCTAAATGGCGAGTAGGTTGCTCATGGTCACCGGAAATAATGTAAATTTGTTTACCTTGCTCCTGAAGTTGGCGAACAACGTCGGTGGTTTCAGGACGAATAGTCGGTTGAAGCTCCAAGATGCCGCTAAACACCCCATCGATGGCCACATATATTAGTGAAAACCCATACTCGCTGGCTTGATCCATAATAGGCTCTATATCAGCCTCCGGCAGGAGAATACCTTCTCGTTCCATAAACCGTTGGCTACCAACCTGAATCGTAATACCACCAAAACTCACCCTGATGCCATAACCTACTTCGTAACTGGCTTCATCCAGACTGGGTAAATCTAACTGCCGTTCTTCTGCGGCAGCGAGAATCGCTTTGGCGATTGGATGTGGTTGCCGGTATTCAGCCATAGCAGCATACCGCAATAATTCATCCTCCCCTACACCGTTGAACGCATATATACCCCCAATAGTTGGCTGCTCTTGGGTCAAAGTACCGGTTTTATCGAACACAATCGTGTCCACTTGATTCAATGATTCCAAAGCCCGGCCTTCCTTAACTAAAATACCTTGGCGTGACAGAATTTGCAGGAAGCTCATGACAGTTAAGGGGCCTGTTGCTCTCATATCCGAACCTAGCGGCACATAAAGCACGGCAACTGCAGCAGCAGGCCCTAACAACGGCCAAGCGAGTCCGCTCAACAATAAACTGGGCACCACTAAGTCATCAGATATTTTTTGCCCTCTTGATACCACCCCATCCGTATACCGACTCGTATTAAAAAGAATTTCACCGATTTTCGCCGCGGCACTATCGGCTCCGGCACTCTTCGCCAATACTTTCAACCGGCCGGACAAAAGCAACGTTGCGGCAAAGACCGTGTCTCCATGCTGTTTTTCAACGGGCTGGGCTTCTCCGGTAAGGACATGTTGATCGATGCTCGCCATCCCCTCGATAATCACGCCATCTACCGCTATTATTTCGCCCGCATTAATGATGACCACATCACCGGCTTTGACTTCCTCAAAGGCCACCTCCATTTCGACACCATCCACCTCTAACCATACAGGCAGCTGGTGACCATCAAAAACATGAGTAAGCTGCTTACGCGAGCTCATTTCATTCAGGCTGATTAATCTGACGCTCAGATTTGTCAAAAAGCAAAGCAAAGCAGCCATAACAACGTGCCCCGAGAACACTAGAGCAAGGATAAACAAACTATCTAAGATAAATGAGCTGACCCTCTTTTGCCGCAAACTTTTAACAGTTTGTTCTAAAATAGGTCGTATAAACCACAACACCGCTCCCCCTGCGATCCAACTAAAGATAGGGTTAACACTGCCCAACATCCCCACAGACACCGCCCCCGCTGACAGGACGAGATTGCGGGCACTATCCTTCTTGAAATCAGCCATTTGTTGCCCATCGAGGTTGGATGGTAGGTTTTCCTCCTCTTTAGGTAGAGCTAAAGTATTCGGTGGAGGACTATCTGAGGTTCGTACAGTTGATAGTGATTGTTTTTTTAACCGATTCTTTTTCTTCAACCACAGATAAGTGCTGCTACAGCCAACTGCTAGTATTTCAAAGATCATGGCAACTTCCGGCAACAAAATCTCGAATCTGTTTTTTGTTGTTTTCTCTTAAAGTATCCTGCATCTCAATTTGACCTGATGTTTTGTAGCAACCGAATTAGGACACTCCTGGAACTCAATTCCAAGATTTTCCATACTCTCTTGCAAACAAAGGAATTTAAAGAAGTATCCATGCTTTAACGGCTACTCTAAAGCACGAACACTCGAATCGGCCATACAAATATGCCGATCGAATTACTGAAAAATTCTTAATACTACTTAACAATTTTTACCATTTATTAGCATTAAAATCCATAGCGCTTTGAGCACTTACGATTCCCTAATTTAACTTGCCTTCCCTAAAACTTTTCTGTGGAAATTTGAACTCTGGAGCACAATGGCGTAGCGTGTAGCTAGTGATTTTGAGCTTACTAACTGATCTATTGCCAGAAATGCTATCCAACAATGGAGTGGAGACCTCCGTGCTTTGAAGTCCCCGAGCGTTGTCTACGGAATTTGAAGCCAAGCTGAGCGAAAAAGTTAACCAAAGGACCAAAGGGGGGGCTTGTTGCTCAAGATATGCCTAATCTGATACCAAGCTATGTCCCAAAACTATGTCAGAAGGAAGCATGTTATTATATCCATTGACACTGGATTAGCAACCTCATAGACTTCAATCTGGCAGCTTGAGAATGAATAATAACAGGCCATCATATTGACCCACATCAGCGTTGTTACGCCTGCCCAAGACCTAAGCCGACACCAAAAAACATCCGGGATAATCGTACATTCTAGACGAATGGCAACATACCGGCTTTGATTTTACAGATTTACTCCACGAGTACTATCAATACACTGATTTTTGAATGAAAAAAACACCTAGAAAATTGTCAAAAACCCGTTTGCTGAATGCTCGGGGCTTGTTTGATGCTTATGTTGAAGACGGAAAACTACCCGGCTATTCTTGCTTAGTCGCTAAATTCGGGGAGCAACCCATAATTTTTGGCAAAGGTTATGCGGACGTGGAACGGCAGAAGCCTATTCTTAACGACACGATTTTCCGTCTCTACTCGATGAGCAAACCCATTACCTGTCTTGCGTTAATGCAGCTTCATGAGCAAGGGCATTTCTTATTGGATGATCCCGTCGCGCTTTATATTCCAGAATGGAAAGATCTAAAAGTATTTGATCAAGGAACGGCTCAAGATTATACAGTGAAAGAGCCTGAACGGGCTATGACCATTAGGGATCTATTCACACATATGGCAGGTTTCACTTACAGTTTTATGAAGAGTCATCCGGTAGATGAAATCTATTACGAACACGAAGTCGATCACGTCACGGAAGGTTCGACTACAGATGGTTCAACCTTAAAAGACATGGTTGAGCAACTGGTTGACTTACCTTTGCAATTTTCCCCAGGTGATCAGTGGGCCTATAGCATATCCACCGACATCATCGGTTATTTGGTGGAACAGTTTTCCGGCCAATCATTAGATAGTTACCTGAAACAACATATTTTTGAACCACTGGGTATGGTGGATAGCGGATTTATGGTGGAACCTGAGCAGGTAGAGCGGTTTTCAGCTTGTTACGATAAGAGTGAGGATGAGACAGATTTTGCCCTAAAAGAGGATCCGTTCACTAGTCGTTTTTTACAACAACCAACCTTCTTATCTGGTGGTAGCGGCTTAGTGTCAACGATGAATGATTATTACCGCTTCACTAATGCTTTAGCGAACAAAGGCGAGTTAGATGGCGTAAGAATCATTGGTCGCGAAGCCGTGGAATGTATGACAAGTAACCACTTACCTGCCGGAAAGGACATAGCGCAAATCGGTCAGGGAACACCGATAGAACAGGTCTTTAATGGGGTTGGTTTTGGACTAGGTCTTACGGTGGCATTAAATTCACAAGTAACTCGTGGGCCGACCTCAAAGGGAGAGTATGGCTTGACCGGTATGGCTACCACGTTTTTTTGGATTGATCCCGTAGAGGAGCTAATTGGAATCTTCGTGACACAACTCATTCCACCACACCTTTACCCTGTGCATAACGAGTTTAAAGAAGCAGTTCATCAGGCTCTTTATTGAGTTGCTTTCAGCTCCCCCCAGGCTCATGCCTCTGGTCACATGGGTTCGTCTGCGTAAAAGGGGCCAACTATAAGGTATGTTGCTATGAGATTACAGCTGCAGTTGAGTCACGGGAACTTTTTTGTCCTCTGAATTTGGGTAATTTATGTATGAACCCCCTAATCAGAAAGACTCGAAGGTTTAAAGAGCCGTCGTAACTCGCCCACTGCGAACTTAAGGATATAAACATTCAAGCTATCAAGTTGAGACATGTGAAAAACATCAGAGCTGGGCGGGGCACAATCTAGAATAGAACGGTTTCCCTAATCTCCTTGTCACAACTCATTCAATACAAACAACTCGAAATCCTACATAGTTAACTCGGCCGTTGGGAAGTGCTCTGACGCGAACAGAACACCGACAGCCATCAGCTCCATTGTACCAAGAACCGCCTCGAATAATTCTAAACTCAATGGGGTCTAACTCATTCTGAGCGTTTTCATTGCTAAGATAATCGCTACCATATTCAAAAGCACATTGTCCAAAATCATCCCCCCAACGAGAACTTGTCCACTCCCAAACATTTCCTGACAGATCATATAAATCATGAGCTTCAGAGCCAGCAAATAAACCCACAGCGGTGGTTCTTTCTAACTCAGCCTCTTTATAATTCCCAAATTTTGGACTTGCCTCCTGCCCCCAGGCATATTGCAGCCCTGTGTTACCTCGAGCTGCATATTCCCATTCCTTTTCCGTCGGTAATCGTACGCTCGAGCTTCCGACAGCTCCCGTGATATCATTTAGCCAAACGCTATAGGCCAAAGCCTCAAACCATGAAACACCAATTACAGGATGGTTAGCTTCATTCCAATGAGAATCACCAAAATACATAGGGCAACGTCGTTCTTTATCATCTGCTAGCCATTTACGATACGCCTTTCTCGGTTCTTCAGGTAAGGCAGAAGAATCAAACAGTGTTTCACCCAACAACTCCCCAGCCAACCATTGCCCAGCGGCTTCCGGAAGACGCTCCTGCCAGAAGCTTTCATCTTCATACATCCCAGCATCAACAAAACAACGATATTGGGCATTGGTAACCGGGTAACGGCTGATAGAAAAAGAGTTTACATCAACATCGTGAGCAGGTTTTTCAGTAAACCACCCCTCCTCCCTTTCCGTTCCCATACGGAAACTGCCATTGGGTACTTTTACCCACTCAATATCTGGTACAGCGTGTTGACGATCGCCTCGAGTAAGTATAAGTGGAGAACCACCATTTGTCTTAACCGTCACACCTTGTCTCGGATCACCAACCCGACTTAGTAGACGTCCGGCCTGTGCTCGATCAGCAACTTCCTTGTTCTGATCCTTCATCACAGACAGCAAAGCTTGCTGAATTTTATAGTAGGTAGGGTCTCCTAAAGCTGAAACGCCAAGGTGGTTCAATACTTCACCGGTAAAAAGTACATGATTACTATCACCTGTGGCTAATAACTCATCGATAACAGTATTTGCTTTCTCAGGATCCGCGCCGTGGATCTCGGCGAAATAGCGACGATACTCAGGGCGAGCATGTTCGCCATACATATTAGCTAAAAGCTTCTCCACGGTAAATTTGTCGTCCGTAACCAAACCATCATTAGCTTCAACATCAACATTACCCTTTAAAATCGAATCTGCTCTATCCTGCATCGCCGTCTCCTACAACTTCGATTTATTCTGAATTTATTTCGTACTCAACGGCAACACCTCGTTGAGCAGCTGGTCGCTGTGCTATCGCTTTCGCCCAACGTAATAAATGCTCATAAGACCCAGTATCTAAAAATGTAACGGCCTCATAAATCTCACCTAGCGCAAGGCGCCCATGCCACGGCCAGATCGCAATGTCTGCGATTGAATAGCCGCTGTCAAACATATATTCATGCTCAGCAAAATGCCGATTCAGCACATCAAGTTGGCGCTTTGCTTCCACCGCGTACCGATTAATTGGATACTCCATCGGATACGGAGCATAACGGAAAAAATGACCAAACCCGCCGCCTAAAAAGGAGGCGCTACTCTCTAGCCAGAACAACCACGATAAGCATCTGGTATACTCCACTGGGTCAGTGGGTAGGAAAGCATCAAACTTATTGGCCAAAAAATGTAGAATCGCACAAGACTCAAACACTGGCTGTGCTGGATTGCTTGAGCGGTCTAGCAGCACCGGAATTTGCGAATTCGGATTTAGTTCAACAAAATCGGAACCATACTGTTCTTCCTTACCGATGTGAATGGCATGTAGATCATATTCAGCATCAGTCTTTCCCAGTGCCAACAACTCCTCTAGCATTACCGTTATCTTGACACCATCAGGAGTTCCCAGAGAATAGAGCTGTAAAGCTTTTTCTCCAGCGGGCAAGACTTTATCATTAGTCGGCCCAGCAAACGGACGGTTGATACCAGTGCTTTCTTTATCCCACACCCAGACTTTGGGGAGAGTATATTCAGTATCACTCATATAATGATTCTCAGGCTAGCTATGTTGCTTGTTCAACAATAAGATAAGCCACGCAACGCGTGGCTTATCCTTATCTGTCATGTTCAGTTTTTACCGAACCTTACTTTTCAGAGTGTTTATCAATAAACGCTTTGACTTTTGTACGAAATTCCTCCTTCGCTGGTGCATCCCCGTGATTCCCGCCTTCAATTATCGCTATTTCCGCCGAAGGGAAAGCTTCCTGGAACTTCAGAACTTCTTCGATCACTGGATCTTCGCTCCCCACAACTGCCATTATCGGCACCTTAAGGTTTTCAAGACTCTCCTTGGTTACCAGTAATTCTTTTTGCGCCAAACGAAGCTTTGCCAAAGCAACAAAGTCATGACCTTCTATACCCAGTTCCTTTGCTTCTTCAGGGGTTGTGTTCATCCAGCGATCATGCTTTTCTTGATAATGCGCATCAAGCTCTGGCGACCATTCCCAACGAGGAGGTCCACCGCCATATGTTAGAGAAAGAACCCGAGATTCGTTTTCGGTGGCGGTCATGGAAAGTGCAACTACTCCTAACGAATAACCCAATAGATGAGCTTTAGGCAGTTCGAGATGATCCATTAAGCCTACGATGTCACGGCTCATTTCTTTTCCGTATCCCTCAACTGTATGTGGTTTACCACTGAGCCCGTGAGCTCTTTGATCAAGAAGGATAAGGCGGTAATCTTTCGCCAAAAAAGAAACATAGGGAAACCATAGCTCACTATTCGCAAGGAAACCGTGAATCGCGATGATCGGCTCTCCTGAACCTACTTCGAAGTATCTAATTTTCACTCCATTAGAATCAAAAAAGTGGTTATCTGGTTCAAACGCGAAAGTTGGGTTCGCGAAGAGTAATGTTGAAAAAAGCAGTAGCTTTGTAAGTAAACTTTTTTTCATATTTATGTTTCCTTAAGTTGTTTTATATGGGTAATTTTATGCCGTTACGCAATCTTCGATTATGTTGTTTCTGTTAGCAACATAACTACCATTTATACCGGGGAAATAAGCCATTGTCAAATCTGATACGCCGGCAAATTGGAGCAAGCAGAGACCTGATTTACACTTCGACTTCAAGGCCATTTCTGAACGGTTTTCCGTTAAGAACTTCGTCCGGTTGATCCCTAAAAGACCCCTAGCCCTTTCACTCATGAACCAACATTCTTTACTCATAACTGGCGTATCTACCTAGGGTCAAATTGACTCTTTGTGACTTCAAATACATCGATACAGCGTGTTCCTCAAAAGCCCCATGCGCCAAGCGCAGTTGTCGCTGACACTCAGCTTAAGAAAGCCTCCGAGATGAAGTGCAATAGATAATCTTCACCCTACTTAAGTGTAAGTCATTCATTTTTATGAGATTAAACCCACCAATGGAAAAAAGTTATCTCGGGACTACATCCTAAAGCACGTTAGCTACCTGACGTGGACCTGTACATGCGCAACAAAATCGATTTCAGATACTTCAGATACTTCAGATACTTCAGATATTGTTGAATCAAAGCCCAGCAGGGTAATTAGCGTTTCGCGTTGCGTCTCCAAGAAATGATCAACCAAAGCTTCAAGCGTCTCAACGTCAAAAAACAAGGTGCTACTGAGTTTTTTGAAATCTTTACTCATATCATTATGCAACTGCACCACCAAAATAGAATCAATGCCATACACCTCAAGTGGTTTGGCCGGATCCAACTCCTTGGGGTCCATTTTCAATATATTAGCGATACGCTCTTTAAGGTAATCTGTACTTTTTTCACGCAGCAATTCTTCACTAGACTCAAGTGCAGAATCTTTACCAGACACTGGCTCAGATAAGCGATTATCAGCGACACTCATTTGAGGTGCGAGCGAAGACTCCACTACTTTAGTTCTGTCAGGCTCATCCTCAACAGCACCGATATTCGTTGATTTTTTCCGTACCCAGCCCTGTGATGACAATCCCTTTATGGCAACTCGAACGTTACCCTCAATATCACAAACATCAACATCCCACTTTTGTATGCCGGATGAGCTTTCCGGTGCACAAAGCAATCTAATCACCATGTCCGCCTCACATCTCCCCAGAATATCCACTTGTTCTAGTGCGAAAAGCCAATCTAAATTGCTGGCTTGTTGGGAGGAATTATCAATATTTTCATTTAGCACCAGTGTAATCGCTGCCTGTATCGCTGCATCAAGCATACTGGGATGCAGAACATAATTTGATAATTCCCTTTCCAATAGTTCAGGCAAACTTAAATCAGCTATTAGCTGATGATTACCGAGAGACAGGCGCTGCATAATTCGTAAACGTTCGCCGTATTCCATGCCTTCAGCATGAATTCGTTGATACGCAACAGAGATATCGAGGGATTCGGTCAGTGGTCGCCTGAGGTCTACCAACTCCAACTTCGGAGGTTTCAGCATAGTCTGAAACTGTGGACGCAATGCCCTACCTTTCCCATGCACAACCCGGGGCTGTGCTCCCGAAACTTCAGTATATATCTCAAAACACAAGAGTTCCTCAGTTTCCTCTGATATTTTGATATGAACTGCGCAGGGTTGATCGACGTACAGTGGTTCTAAACAGACAATGTCATTTAATCTCACAAGCGTCTCTTCGGATGCGTTAAAGCCGGTGGCTGCTAATACGGCTGCTCGAGCCATTTCTAGATATACTGCGACAGGCAGAACTTTGCGCAAGACGCCGTCTTCACTGCGAACCTGATGGTCAGCGAGAAAAAACTCTGTACCGGAAAAACGTGTAGTGTAGCGCTGCTCAGATAAACAGGAAGTATTTTGCTGGAGCAACGGGTGGATGCTGTTTTCGGGTATTGAAACAGGAGTCTCAAACTCAGAATCACGTCGTGCGGTGTTTTCTGGGTACAGCCAGTAACGTTGCTTGGCGAAAGGATAATTAGGCAAAACAATACGTCGGGGTGAAGACAGTCGTCTAGGGTATATCTGCTGCCAGTCCACAGGAATTCCTTGCTTGTAATAGTCTGATAGAGATAGCAATAATGATTGATATAACGTCTGGTCATTTGTTGAGGCCGCGAGACTAGCCAACGTTTCTATAGCCTGCTGCTTTAGTAACTTGAACTCAGATCCAGTAGGCACCACTATTTCTTTTGCATCAGCAGCATGTTGGCTAGATTCCTGCAACCGCTGTTGCAGTTCTTCGACACTGCGAACAACCAAAGCCTCACGATAAGCAAAATGGGTTCTGCCAACCTGCAAGGTATAAGCAACATCCAGCAATGAGAAAGTTGAGTCTGCTTCATGCGCTGACAGCCATTGGGACAAATCATCAATGCGCTGCTCGAGCGCTGTCGCGGTTTTACCTGATAACAGAATTAGATACAGTGGGAGATTATCTGTCTGGGCTGGTTCACCAATGCTGGCAAGTGGAGACTCTTCAACAATAACATGGGCATTAGTGCCGCTCATACCAAATGCACTGACTCCCGCCCGAAGCGGCTGATCATCAATGCGAGGCCAATCTTCCAGTTTGGTGTTGACATAGAACGGGCTATCAGCAAAAGCAATATGTTCATTGGCCTTATTGAAATGCAACGACGGCACCCGCTTTTGTTTTTGTAAACATAGCAGTATTTTGAACAAACCCATCAGACCAGCTGCTTCCAGCGTATGGCCAATATTAGTCTTAATGGAGCCTAACGCACATTGATGCTCATTGGCTTGGTAGTGATCAAAGGCATCAATTAGAGCATGCACCTCAATAGGATCGCCTAGTTTTGTGCCTGTCCCATGGGCTTCGATATAATTGATAGTGCTAGGGTTAACATCAAATTTTTTATAAATATCTAGCAGTAGTGACGTTTGTGCTGGACCGCTTGGTGCGGTTAGGCCATTGGTTTTTCCATCGTGATTGATGCCATAACCACGCAATACACCATGAACCTGATCACCATCTGCTAACGCATCCTGCAACCGTTTTAGGATAACAACGCCAATTGCCTCACCGGGAACAATTCCCTGAGCCTCTTGATCAAAGGTACGGCACTTACCCTCTGTTGAAATCATACCGACTTCATTCATAGTGGTGTGAGCTGCAGGTGTACTCATAAGAGAAACACCGGCTACCAACCCCATATCAGAATCACCGTTGCGTAATCGTTCGCAAGCCATCACCAAAGCGGTTAATGATGATGAGCAAGCCGTGTTAACCGTTATGCTGGGGCCATGTAAATTGAAAAAGTAGGAAATACGCGCCGCCATCGCCGAAACGCTACGCCCAGTTAATGAATGTGGATTAATCTCTTCGGTTTGAGCGCCACTTAGATAGTCACCCTGACTACACCCGACAAAGACACAACATGGTTGATGATCCAATGAGTCGGCAGAATAACCGGCATTCTCGAATGCCTTCCAGCTTTCCTGTAACAATAACCGTTGCTGAGGATCCATTTGCTCAGCTTCCATAGGCGAAATTTCAAAAAACAGCGGATCAAAGCAATCAATATCGCTAAGAAAAGCCCCCCATTTAGGCGATGTACCGTCATCACTTGTATCGCTTACTTCGCTACCCCAACGTGATAAAGGGATTTCATCCACCATGTTTCGACCTTCACTGAGTAACGCCCACATAGCATCAAGGCTGGTAGCCCCGGGCATCTGTCCAGACATCCCAATAACCGCAATGTCAGCAGCCGAGTGATCCGGCACAGCAGAAACGGACTCAGAAACAGCCGTCGGTGTGGATTTTTCTGTAGCAGACGAGTCTACATTGACTTCATCATCGGTGGGCAGATCAACTTCTTCAGCCATGGGCAAGTCACCCAGTTTTCGGTAAAGCTTGAGCCCCTCTTCAGGGCTCAACTGTTGATTCCGGACTTGCTCCAAAATGGCTGCTTTTGAAATTTTCATATGCCTTTAACTACTTGCAAAAGTATCTGTTTCTGAAACATTAATATTTGCTGTAAACAACCGGATTAAAATCATCGTTTTTCAGGTAGTCACCCACCTGAAGGTTTTGCAGGTAATCAGTAGGTAACAAATTGGGCTTGCCATTAAATGTCAAACCATCAGGCATATAGACACAAACCCAAGCTTCACGAAGATTAGGGGTCATATTAACGCTTGCACTGTGCAGCGTAAGTCCATTGTGAAATGTGCAATCACCAGCTTTTAACGGCAGTGAAACGGGCTCACGTTCCCGCCAATGCTCATACCCTGGCATGTCGAACAATCCTGCCACATGGTCTTCGGCAAAAACTGGCAAATCGAAAGTCATTTCACGGTGTGAACCTGGCATGAAATACAAACCACCATTGTCCGGCTGACTATCTGATAGAGCAACCCAAACAGTCACACCCCGATTTGTATTGAATGACCAATACGCTGCATCATAGTGCCAAGACGTCGGATTAGCCCAAGGACGCTTAATAAAGGACGAGTCATGCCATAAACGCATAGCATCTACTTCTGATAAGTCAGCGGCAATTTTTGCGATATTGGGATTTAGCGTGAATTCACGAATAGGTTCGTAATCACGCCATAAGTTCATACGCTGCAAAAACATGCGCTCGTGCACAGGGTTATCATCACCCTTAATATCTCGATCAGGATAACGGTAGTTACCCCGCTGCTCCAGCGCACTGTATTGCAAGCTCCGCAGACGTTCAACTTCTGCTGTTGTTAGTAAAGACCGAATACGAACAAAGCCATATTCGTTATAAAAATCAATATCTTCTTGGTCAACGCTGTCTCTCATAAATTATCCTGCTGTGTCTTGTTAATCAAATAGTCTTTGAATACTTGCCTTTAGTTATCTGTAAGCTCGTTAGCTTTTGCGCTATCAGTATTTGCTGTAGACAATCGGGTTATACTCGTCATTTCTCATGTAATCGCCAACCTGAAGACTGTCTAGATATTCAGGGGGTAACAAATTGTGCTTAGGTTTACCGTTATATGTCGCGCCATCAGGCATATATGCACAGATAAAGGCTTCCCGACGACTGGGAGTCATATTAACGCTTGCGCCATGCAACGTGAGACCATTATGAAAGGTACAATCACCCGCTTTCAATGGCAGAGAAACTGCTTCACGCTTATGCCATTTTTCATAGCCTGGCACATCAAACAACCCCGCCACATAATCTTCAGAAAATACGGGTTGCTCAAATGCCAATTCACGATGTGAACCCGGCATGAAGTAAAGACCACCATTCTCAGGATGACTGTCTGTCAGAGCTATCCAGACTGATACACCGTGGTGTGTATAGAAAGACCAATACGCCGCATCGAAATGCCAAGACGTTGGATTAGCCCAAGGGAACTTAATGAAGGCAGAGTCATGCCATAAACGCATCGCATCCACCTCTGACAAATCAGCAGCAATCTTCCCAATAGCAGGGCTTAACGCGAATTCACGAATAGGTTCATTATCACGCCATAAGTTCAGGCGCTGCAAAAACATCCGTTCGTGCGCAGGATGCTCATCGCCCCGAAGATCCCGGTCGGGATACCGATAAATACCCCGTCGGTCTAGTGCTGCATATTGTACGGTTCGCAGACGCTCAACTTCTTCCGGTGTTAACAAAGACCGAATGCGGACAAAGCCATATTCGTTATAAAAATCGATATCTTCTTGATCAACGCTATCTCTCATGTGTTCTCCTGTTGTATCTTTTTAGTTAGTCGGTTAGCTGATAACCACTCAGCAGTGAGTCGGCTGTCCGAGCATCAAGCCCGCCCTGATGCAGCTGTTCAAAAACAGCTAACAATGCCGTGTCTTCATTAGGTGACATGGGAATAGAATCACCATGTCGTGCCACGATATAAGAAGCCAGCTGATTGACAGTGGCATGATCGAACAACGCAGTAGTACGTAAAGTGATGTTCAATGTTTGATTGACCTGATTGATAATTTCTATCGCTACAATAGAGTCAATCCCCATATTGCTGTAAGTGCTATCAGGATTAACTTCGTCAGGTCCAAGTTCAATAACTTCGGCTACAATCTGGCCCAAGCGCTGAGCGACACTTTCCACCTTTTCAGCTAACTCTGACTGTGTGTCCACAGATGCCTCGACATCAGTGGTTGTCGAGACAACCTGAGCAGTTGCTAATGGTATAGCTTGTTCAATCGTTAATTCTCCATCACTGCTAGCTACTAAAACATTTTGACTCACACCAGTTGCGACCTGAGGTGCAACAGCCTGCACAGCAGTAAAACCGGTTTCCTGCAATATGCGCGTCCACAGATCAACACTCAGCAGTGGCGAGCCAGGTAAACGTTTATGTCCATCTTCAGCTAGCCACCAACCGCTTAACAAGCCAAAAGTGAGCGTTGAGAACACATGAGTTTCTACTGCTTCATTGATAATCAACCCACCACCTTTACGTAGCAGTGATTTGGCGTTATGGAGCGTATTCGTCAAATTCCGAGTCGCATGCAATACGTTGGTAGCAATTAGCAAATCTGTGTCCTGAACAGCGAAACCCTGTTGCTTGATAGGACGTTCGATGTCCAATATATCAAAATCAGCGAACGTATATTTGCCATAGTGTTGCCGACCGTGTTGAATGAACTTCAGCGACACATCGGTATAATCATAGTGGATACGCTCTTGATACGGCATCAGTGCCGCAAAAACGGCTGCACTAGTGCCCCCCGTACCGGCCCCTATTTCCAGTATATTTAGCTTCTTATCTGCAGGTAGTGTACTGAGCTTGCTGCGCACAAACCCCACCACCTCATCCACCACCATCTGGTTGTAATAATCAGCAATCGCATTGTTCTTATAAATTTTCTCAACCAACACCATTGACGAATCAGGGAAAATAACATCTGTCGCTGGTATATTACCTCTTAGGATATCCGGCAGATTGTCCAGACAAGAAAGTAGCAAACGGAAACTTGCTCCCAACTCAGGGTGCTTATCGGCCCAATAATCAAAACCATGGGATACGATGGGTTGACTCACTTGGGCCGTGCTTTGAACAAGGCCATCCTCGATTGAGACGTAACCCGCTGACTCCAAAATCAGTAACAATGCGTCATACAACTGGTCGTACCCTGTTTGTAAGCGCAAGCGTGTTTTCAATTCCTCAGGGGAATATGTTTCTCCAGGTTGCTGCAGGAATCCTAACTGCTGAAGCCCTTTTAACAAACCGCTACTACCCAGTCGAGCCAAATCCTGCAAAGCTCCTTGATATTGCAGTAGCAGATTGTCAACTGCCAGGGGCTTCACTTCCAGTTCCGAGACAGTGGTTGCCTTTGCCTTTGCCGTTCCCGGCCCTGGATACCAGTAAGATTTTTTGGCGAAAGGATAAGTCGGTAAGCTAATACAGCGCCCTTTTTGGCCCAACTGCCTCTGAGATAGTTTCGTCCAATCAATATCTGCACCAGCAACCCAACGCTTAGCTAACTGTTCATGATCCGCAGTGGCTAATAATGCTGAGAGACCATATTCATCATCGCTATCCGACAAATCTTGATGCTCATCGACCTGTCCAACAAAAAGACCATTCGCTTCCAATACTCGGTGCGCTTCAGCTCCGGCATCATCAACCGTTTCACCATGTATCAAGAAAGTATGAAGTTTTCGAACAACATCAGCTTTTTCCCTCACAATAAAAGCCACACGGTCTGACATAGATTCGCGCCCGGTTTGTAAGGTGTAAGCGAAGTCCTGCAGCGAAATTTCGTCTTGGTACTTTTCCCAAAATGCTAACATTTTCCCAGCATAGGCGATAAGCTGTTCACGACTACGGGCAGAAAGCTGAATTAGATAATCACCAGATGGTGAAATGCCATCAGCGGCAGTATTTATGTGGGCGGTTATTGGTGGCTCCTCAATAATGACATGAGCATTGGAACCACCCGCCCCAAAGGAACTGATAGCAGCTCTTCGAGGCCCTTTATTCTGATTGACATTCCAAGAAGCCAAGTTCTGTTGAATAAAGAATGGAGAGTCATTGAACTGAATTTTTGGATTCGGGGTTTGCGCGTGCAAGGACGGCGCTAACATTTTATGCTTCATCTGTAACAGGATTTTTGTCACACCTGAAATACCAGCTGCTGCATGCAAGTGACCAATATTCGACTTCACTGACCCAAGAGAACACCAAGGCTTCGTTCCTCCCTGAGCCACATCATCACCGATCCATGCCTGACGCAAACCTTCAAATTCAATCGGGTCACCCAATGCGGTGCCCGTACCGTGAGCTTCGAAATAGTTGATAGTCAAAGGATCTATTTTGGCATTCTTAAGCGCTGTTCGAATTAGTCGCGCATGTGCTTTGGGATTAGGCACAGCATAACCGTTGGTTTTACCCCCATGATTCACAGAGCTTCCTTTAACAACGCCATGAATAGTGTCACCATCCTCCAACGCTTTATTCAGCGGCTTCAACAGCACAGCACCAACACCTTCTCCGGGAACAAAGCCATCAGCCTTTTCGCCAAAGCTATGGCATTTCCCTACGGGGGATAGCATCTGGTTCTGGCTCATTCCGATATATTGCTGAGGATGGATATTGAGCGACGCTCCACCTACCAGAGCCATCTTGCACTCATCATTCCTCAGGCTGATACAGGCCTGATGGATCGCACTGAGCGAAGAAGAGCATGCCGTATCAACAGGGTAGCTGGGGCCATTCAAGTTCATCACATAAGACACCCGGTTAGCAATCGACCACATGCCACCACAAGGCGTGCAATTATTACCCTTTTCCCATTCCTGCGGCCCCCATAACGAATAGGCGTAACTACTAATACCAGCGAAAACACCGACATTCATGTCACAGCTTTGTGAAAGTTTTTTCCGGGTATAACCAGCGTCTTCAAACGTTGACCAAGCGGTTTGTAAAAATAACCGTTCCGTGGGATCCATTAACTTGGCCTCACGTGGAGAAATATTGAAGAAGGGCGCGTCGAAACAGTCAATATCTTCGAGAAAGCCGCCCCATTTACCATACATCTTTCCGTGCATCGCTTTACTGCGATCCGAATCAAAGTAAGTATCAATATCCCAGCGATCGCTAGGGATAAGCGTAATTGAATCCTTACCTCCCTTGAGATTTTCCCAAAAAGATTCAAGGCTGTCAGCCTCAGGGTAGATACCACTAACCCCAATAATGGCGATATCATCAGACAACTGATTCGATACTGGTTGTAGGGGCAATCCACGCTCCGTGGTAGGAGTGCTTTTCATTGTGTTAGCAGAAACGTGCAATGGATTATCCACTAACAGCGGTTGTTCTGAGGTTTTTCGAGTACTTAGGTATTCAGCTAGAGTGCGTAAATCAGGATACTCAAACAACAACGTCGCAGGCAAAACACCAAAGCGTTCAATCAACTTATCATTCAAAGCCATGATCATCAGCGAATCGAAGGCGAACTCATCTAAGCTACGTTGAGCACTTATCTTATCAAGTGGCAGGCGAGTCACTTCGGACACACAGGTTTTTAGGAACTGGACAATCGTTTCCCGTGTTTCACCTAGGGTTTTCTGCGTAAGTGACTTGGGCGCTGACGCGGCTAACCGAGCCGACGGATTATGAAATACTGGATTAGGGGGCGTTATCGAAGTGGATGCCAATTTGGGTGGCACTGACTCTGAAGAAGCCCTCGACTGACCCACCGTTTCCGCAAGTCGATAGATATCGCTGACTGCAGATGATTGCTTTCTACTGGTCTCTGTAATCAGGGACTGAGGTTGCGTAATTCCCTGACTATCAGCGCTACTTTTGCTCACTGTTGGAGTAAAAGTAGATTGCACGATTGGCTGCCTCTCCATTAAGTAATCGGCTAAGGCTGCCAAATTAGAATATTCAAACAACAACGTAGCAGACAAAGCGCCGAAGCGTTCAATCAACTTATCATTCAAAGCCATGATCATCAGCGAATCAAGGGCAAACTCATCCAAGCTACGCTGAGTACTTATCTTATCAATTGGTAAACGGGTTACTTCGGACACACAGGTTTTTAGGAACCGGACAATCGCCTCTCGTGTTTCACCTACGGCCTTCGCGGTAAGTGGTTTGGTCATTGATGCAGCTAATCGATCTGATGATTTATGGAACACTGGATCCGGAGTCGTGGCCGAAGCAGGAGTCAACTTAGATCGTACATCCTCTGAAGAAACCCGTTTTGACTGACCTACCGTTTCCGCTAGCCGATAAATATCGCTGACTGCCGACGATTGAGTTCTACTCTTCTCTGTGGCCTGAGCCTGTGGAAAAGATACGCTACTTGTATTGACTGTTGGCGATAGCGTCGTTCCAGATACCATTGGCGGGGCTGGCTGCTTATCGAACAGGTAGTGGCTCAAGGCAGCTAAGTCAGCGTATTCAAAAAATAACGTAGCAGGTAAATCGCCGAAGCGTTCAATCAACTTATCGTTAAAAGCCATGATCATCAGCGAATCAAGACCAAACTCATCCAGGCTCCGTTGAGTACTGATTTTATCAAGCGGCAGTCGGCTCACTTCAGACATGGAAGTCTTCAAATACTGTTCAATCGCCTCCCGTGTTTCACCTACGGCCTTCTCGTTAAGTGGTTTGGTCATTGATGCAGCTAATCGATCTGATGGTTTATGGAATACTGGATCCGGAGTCGTGGCCGAAGCAGGAGTCAACTTAGATCGTATATCCTCTGAAGAAACCGGTTTTGACTGACCCACCGTTTCCGCTAGCCGATAAATATCGCTGACTGCCGACGATTGAGTTTTACTCATCTCTGTGACCGGAGGCTGTTGGGGAGCGGCGCTACTTGTGCTATTGACTGTTGGCGATAGCGTGGTTTCAGATACCGTTGACCGGGCTGGCTGCTTATCGAACAAGTAGTGGCTCAAGGCAGCTAAGTCAGCGTATTCAAAAAATAACGTAGCAGGTAAATCACCGAAGCGTTCAATCAACTTATCGTTAAAAGCCATGATCATCAGCGAATCGAGACCAAACTCATCCAGGCTCCGTTGAGTACTGATTTTATCAAGCGGCAGTCGGCTCACTTCAGACATGGAAGTCTTCAAATACTGTTCAATCGCCTCCCGTGTTTCACCTACGGCCTTCTCGTTAAGTGGTTTGGTCATTGATGCAGCTAATCGATCTGATGGCTTATGGAATACTGGATCCGGAGTCGTGGCTGAAGCAGGTGTCAACTTAGATCGTACATCCTCTGAAGAAACCGGTTTTGACTGACCCACCGTTTCCGCTAGCCGATAAATATCGCTGACTGCCGACGATTGAGTTCTACTCTTCTCTGTGGCCTGAGCCTGTGGAAAAGATACGCTACTGGTATTGACTGTTGGCGATAGCGTCGTTCCAGATACCATTGGCGGGGCTGGCTGCTTATCGAACAGGTAGTGGCTCAAGGCAGCTAAGTCAGCGTATTCAAAAAATAACGTAGCAGGTAAATCGCCGAAGCGTTCAATCAACTTATCGTTAAAAGCCATGATCATCAGCGAATCAAGACCAAACTCATCCAGGCTCCGTTGAGTACTGATTTTATCAAGCGGCAGTCGGCTCACTTCAGACATGGAAGTCTTCAAATACTGTTCAATCGCCTCCCGTGTTTCACCTACGGCCTTCTCGTTAAGTGGTTTGGTCATTGATGCAGCTAATCGATCTGATGGTTTATGGAATACTGGATCCGGAGTCGTGGCCGAAGCAGGAGTCAACTTAGATCGTATATCCTCTGAAGAAACCGGTTTTGACTGACCCACCGTTTCCGCTAGCCGATAAATATCGCTGACTGCCGACGATTGAGTTTTACTCATCTCTGTGACCGGAGGCTGTTGGGGAGCGGCGCTACTTGTGCTATTGACTGTTGGCGATAGCGTGGTTTCAGATACCGTTGACCGGGCTGGCTGCTTATCGAACAAGTAGTGGCTCAAGGCAGCTAAGTCAGCGTATTCAAAAAATAACGTAGCAGGTAAATCACCGAAGCGTTCAATCAACTTATCGTTAAAAGCCATGATCATCAGCGAATCGAGACCAAACTCATCCAGGCTCCGTTGAGTACTGATTTTATCAAGCGGCAGTCGGCTCACTTCAGACATGGAAGTCTTCAAATACTGTTCAATCGCCTCCCGTGTTTCACCTACGGCCTTCTCGTTAAGTGGTTTGGTCATTGATGCAGCTAATCGATCTGATGGTTTATGGAATACTGGATCCGGAGTCGTAGCTGAAGCAGGTGTTAACTTAGATCGTACACCCTCTGAAGAAACCGGTTTTGACTGACCTACCGTTTCCGCTAGCCGATAAATATCGCTGACTGCCGACGATTGAGTTTTACTCATCTCTGTGGCCGGAGTCTGTTGGGGAGCTGCGCTACTTGTACTACTGACTGTTGGCGATAGCGTGGTTTCAGATACCGTTGGCCGGGCTGGCTGCTTATCGAACAGGTAGTGGCTCAAAGCCGCTAAATCAGAGTATTCAAAAAACAACGTAGCAGGTAAATCACCAAAGCGTTCAATCAACTTATCGTTAAAAGCCATGATCATCAGCGAATCGAGACCAAACTCATCCAGGCTCCGTTGAGTACTGATTTTATCAAGCGGCAGTCGGCTCACTTCAGACATGGAAGTCTTCAAATACTGCTCAATCGTCTCCCGTGTTTCACCCACGGCTTTGGGCGCCATGGTCGTGATTCGCGGCGACATAGAAGGAGCCTGGGTATAGGTGATCTGTTCATCCTCAGTTGATATCTTTCCTATTTTTTCCGCTTTACTATACAAACCCTGGATATTGACCGGCGATGGACGAGGAACAGACGCTTGGAGGACAGGCGATGATACAACCAGCTCCTTCGTTACAAAATTCCTGATTTTCGTATCATCACCAGCCAGAAACAAGCAATGTTGGGCGGAGGATTGTAAGACAGTCTCCCAAGCCGCGATTCCCAATTCACTAGTCATGCCGATTATGCCCATGCCAGAGGTCATCGCATCCCGCTTTTGCATGGAAAGCTGCATACCTCCTGCCTCCCATAACGCCCAGTTCACACTAAACGTACGACTGCCAGCAATACCTCCTTGCATCGCAATCGCATCAAGGACACTGTTTGCATAGGCATAATCAGCCTGTCCAACATTACCGATGGCTGCACTTGCTGAGGAAAAGAATGTGACGAAATCAACGTTTTCATCTCTTAATGCCTGTTCTAGCAACAGGGTGCCCTGAACTTTTGCAGCCAAAACTTCCTGACTTTCCATGCGAGTTTTCCGTAAAAGGAAAGCATCTCGGTTGCTACCTGCAAAATGAAAAATGCCGGTGATGCCGCACACATTGCTTTTTGCCTGTTCAATAACCTGATTGATTTGTTGTGAATCAGCAATATCCGCTTGAACGTAGCTAACCTCACACCAGCGTGATTGCATGGTTTGGATTTTTTGTACTTTTTCAGATGTTAACGGGTTGCGACCTGTGAGTACTACATGAATTTTAATGGATTGTGCTTCAGCTAACTGGTGGAGATACTGGCAGAACACCATTCCCAATCCACCAGCACCTCCTAATAACAAATAGGTACCATTGGCTTTCAATGCCACCGCCTCAGAAGGGTGATCATTCCATCCACGGCTCTCTTCCCAAGTTTTAACGCTGCGTCTTAGTTCACCATCGGTAGTTTTCTCATAGCGCACTTCTACTTCTTTGGGAACTATTTGTTGAAACTCCATCCCAGCTACTTCAGCTAACAAACCGTCTTGTGGTATTTCGAGCGTCTGACAGAAGAACCTAGGATTCTCGCGATTTAGCGTTCTAGCAAAACCACCGATGGCTTGATTAAGCGCATAGTCACGTGTATTGGTTGGGCTAAAGGCATGAAGTAAATGGATTCTTTCAGGACACCCCGTTTGTTGCATCAGTGTCTGAGCAATAAACAAGATGGAATAAAACCCTTGATCTAAATGTGCGGTTAATGTCTCTAATGCGAATGCATGTGCTGGCCAAGCATGCAAAATCTGCTCTGGTAACAAGTCACGCTGAGCTAGTAATTCAACCAGTTGTTGATAATCAGCTAACTGCCCCGGCCGCAACTGCACGACTAAAGTAGCCTGTCGTGTCGTCGCAGAGTCAATCAATGCAAACTCAGAACCAGCTACTACCAATATGACGGGACGACCTTGGGCGAAAGATAAGTCATACTCGACCGCACCGAAAACCAATAAAGGTTTTCCCGTTGACTGGGTAGACGATATTGGCAATGCAGTAGACAGCCAGACAGGCTGCCACCATGTCTTACTAACCGATCGCTCGGTAAGACTTCCTGCTATTGGGGAACGAGGGGGTAAGGTAGGCATTGGTGTGGATGTTGCGGTCGCCAACTGTTCTGGTTTTCTACGGGAGGCCGCTGGAGGCTGCTCGGGAAACCAAAATCTTGAGCGATCAAAAGGATAACAAGGGACCGGCACACGGTAACGTGTATCGGAGCTATACATAACCTCCCAATTTATATCTTCACCACGATGGTAAGTATCACCTAGCGTTGAAAGTGCTTCCAACGCCTCTGCAAATGGGAGACTGGTCGTACTTAGCTGCGCCATCAAGTGTTTCAAATGTGTCGGCCCTACTTCTGCCGTGGTAGACACACCAGCGTCGATTTGAGTACCGCCTTGTTGCAACAAGCTAAGCAATTGCTCACGATTACGAACAACCCATCGAGCTCTGTGTTTGAAATGCTCACGTCCGACGTGCAATGAATAGGCGATATTTTCCAGTGAATATTTCTGACCTCGGCCTTCTAAATAGACAATCAGGTCCCGTATTTTCTGCTGGAGATACAATGCTGTCTTTGCTGATAAGCAGATTAATACCGGCATGTCTGCTTCCATTGGTTGAGAACTCAACTGAACCGGAGGCTCTTCCAACACCAAATGGGCATTCGTGCCACTCAGACCAAACCCACTAATAGCCGCTCTTCTGGGAGATTCTTGAGTACTTTCCCAATTATGTAACTCGGTATTAATCAAAAACGGACTACTAGTAAAATCAATATGCTCATTAACCTCAGAAAAGTTTAATAACGGAGGAATTTTCTCATGGGAAAAAGACTGTATAACCTTAATGACACTGGCAACACCTGCTGCTAACGAAGCATGGCCGATATTAGTTTTAACTGAACCAATATGACAAAATTGTTTTTTGTCAGTGTATTTTCCAAATGCCTTAGTTAATGCGGCGACTTCAACTGGGTCACCGAGTTTAGTACCTGTGCCATGCGCTTCGACATAGCTAATTGTTTCAGGATTAATACCCGCTTCGTTATAAACAGCTATTTCCAATTCCGACTGTGAGAGTGAACTAGGCGCGGTAATGCCATTAGTTTTGCCATCCTGATTAACCCCGGATGCCTTCACCACCGCATGAATATGATCATTATCACGCAAGGCTGCATCCAACCGTTTCAGGACGACTACCCCAGCACCTTCGCCAAACACAAAACCATCGGCATTTTGATCGAACGCTTTACATTTACCATCTGGTGCAAGCATTTGGGCTTTTTGTGCTAACGTGTGAAAATGTGGCGTTGTATAGAGGAAAACCCCTCCTGCCAGTGCCATATCACATTCTCCTGCAAGGATGCTTTGACGGGCAGTATGCATTGCGACTAATGACGCTGAACACGCAGTATCAATGGAAATACTTGGGCCTTTGAGGTTAAGAAAATAGGAAATTCGCGCCGGAACCACCGCTGGAGAATTACCCCAAAAGGTCTGCGCCTCACCAGTATAGCCTTGCTCCCTCATATTCATCAGGTAGTCACTCATCCCAACACCCGCAAAAACGCCACATTTCAGTTCCTTCAAAAGCTTGGGCGGATAGCCCGCATCCTCCAAAGCTGTGTAAGCCTCTTCCAGAAAAATGCGCTGCTGAGGATCAGCTTGCTCTGACTCCGAACCTGACCAGTTGAAGAACAACGGATCGAACTGATCAATACCCTGCAAAAAACCAGCCTGATAGTTGGCAGCGACACTCTCTTCAGGCCATCGATCGGAGGGCGGGTTGTCTATACTGCAGACTCCAGCCGCCAAATTATCCCAGAACTCATGCGCATCTTTAGCTCCAGCAAACCGTCCTGACATACCAATGATGGCCAAATCACTAGACACCGTTTGCGTTTCACCATTACTTGGTGCTATTTCCACTTTTGAGGTGCTAGCTGAGTCAGTAGACACCGCTGGTGTGATACATGATTCATCTGGCAACTTGCCAGAAGGCGTTAATGGACTCTCTTGCTCCTGAACAAACTCTTGCCCAATCGTGTGTAACAACTGCTCCTGATAACTATCATAGATAAAAACCGATAACTCACGGACACTCGGATAGTCAAACAGAGCGGTAACTCGAACATCAATCGCCAAGCGTTCATTAATTCGATTTAGAAAATCAATACCAGAAATGGAATCTAGGCCATAATCAGAAAACTGCTTTTCTAACAATAGATCGTCATCCTGCAATCCCAAAATAAAGGAAATAGCCGACATGACTTCTTGTTGAACTTGTCGCTTAATGTTGTCCAATGATGCGATTTCAGAGTTAGCCAAGACGAGTGGCGCTGCTACGATATTAGGTGTTGTTGTCTTTTGCTGTCGAGAAGAATCAACCGTCGCAGGAATATCAGCAACCGTGTATGTATCGGTTTTACCCGGGTTAACAGCATGATGTTTAGCAATGAGGATATGCTGCCCCGGCCCTTTTCTATCACCTTCCAACCCTTGGGGTGGTGCTACCATGAATTCTTTACTCTGAAGGAATTCAACCCATTTCTCAGCATCCAGCAGTGGCGAATTTTCCAGTCGTAGGTCGTCCTCAAACAACCACCATCCATCCAACAAGCCATAAGTCATGGTCGCAAACGGTTGTACATCAGTTGCCTCGTTAAGAAACAAATAGCCCTCTTGTTTCATCAACGCCTTAACATGATCCATTGTTTTGTCGAGATCACGGGTAGCATGAATAACATTGGCTGCAACAACAATGTCGAATGTCTGACGATAGGTACAATCACTGGGTATAATCTTTTCAATATCTAACATTTCAAAACGTGCAAATGGATGATCAACTCCATACGTTCTTCGCCCATACTGAACGAAGCCAGAAGAAATATCGGTATAAAGATAACTGATATGTTCCCCAAAGCCATGTTGCTTCAGTGCCTTCAACAATAAGGCCGAAGTTCCTCCCGTACCGGCACCAATTTCCAAAATGTTCAGTGTTGTAGGTGTCACAGTGTCTGCAATCTTTTGGCGAATATGCTCAATCACATTATTCACTAAGATTTGGTTATAAAAATCAGCAGTTGCATTCTCTTTATAGATACCTTTAACCAGATCAAAAGAAGATCCTGGAAACATCACTTCCGTGGCATTTAGTTTGCCTTGCAAGACCTCGGGGCAATTTTGCACACAGACAGCCAACAAATTGACAAAGGCTTTAATTCGGGGATATTTATCAGCCAGATTCTGTGTTTCTTTAGCCACTTGATCGAAAGGCAATTGCCAAGCCTGCGGATTATCGTCGATACGAACATAATCAGTGCCTTGTCGGCGAACATGCCCTGCTTCCAGTAGGATGCTCATAAAGGCATCTAACAAGCAAGCGTACTTAGACTCCAATTGCAGCAAGTTAGACAACTCAGTTAATGAATAATGCGCACCCACTGTGGTGAAAGCCCCCATACTTTGCAAAGTACTGGACAACAAAACTGCGCACAGTGGTGACAGTGTGGCGTAAGCTTCCTGAAAAGCTCGCAACTCAGAAGATTGATCAGGAAAACCGGTAGGGCTAAAGTTAAATACAGATGGCTTCTGTGTATCTTCAACAACTACCATGTGATCGACGGCAGAGGTGACCGGAGCCAACCAATAACGTTGACCGTTAAATGGATAGGTTGGTAGTGGTACTTTGCGAAACACTGCAGCTGAACCGGGGTCGTTTTGATAAATTCTTTGCCATTCCAGCGGATAGCCTTGCTGATAAAGATCAGCAAGGCTCAGCAACGTTTCACGATACCCTGAACTCGGTAGTAGGTGCCCCGTCTTATCATTAATTCCTAGCAACAATTGTTGCCCAAAATATTGCAATGCAGTGCTATGATCTTGTTTAGGCTTAACTTTAAATAGGTAGGATTCAGGCTGTTGCATTACCTCTTTCAATACAGTGACCAATTCCTGCCAATCTTCAACCACCAATGCAATACGGTAATCGAAATGCGTTCGTCCCAACAGTAAAGTGGCTGCAACATCATTAATTTGGTAGCTACCATCACCTTGTTCCAGCCACTCAGCTAGTAACTGAACACTATCACTTAGATCAACAACGGTTTTTGCTGATAAGGGAATCAGATAAGGAGCCGTGTTTGCGACATTTGTAGTACCAGTAAAAGCGGGAGCTTCTTCGACAACACAGTGTGCATTGGTGCCGCTAAAGCCAAACGAATTAATGGCAGCCTGACGAGGTACGCCCATGGGGCTTTCCCACACCTGCAAAGCCGTATTGACATAAAAGGCAGTTTTTTCCAATTGAAAATGCTGGTTTTCTTTTTCAAAATGCAAAGAAGCCGGTATCTGTTTGTGTTGCAAAGACAGCAGTACCTTAATGAGTCCGACGACGCCCGCCGCTGCTAAAGTATGCCCAATATTCGTTTTTACCGAGCCAATTGCGCAGAACTGCTGGCTTGAAGTCTGTCCCCGGAAGGTATCATCCAGTGCGTCAACCTCAATCGGATCTCCCAAGCTTGTACCTGTTCCATGCGCTTCGACATAACTGATTCGTTCTGGGTTTATGCCGAAACGCTGGTAAGTTTCAGTTTGCAAGGCAAATTGTGATGGTGAGCTGGAAGCAGTAATCCCATTTGTTTTGCCGTCTTGGTTAATACCGTGCGCTTGGATTACGCCAAGAACATGATCACCATCGAGCAGAGCCTGATCTAATGATTTAAGTAGCACAACCCCAACAGCTTCTGCTGGCACAAAACCGTTAGCGCTGTCATCGAAAGTTTTACAGCGCCCTTCAGGCGATAGCATCCCCGATTTACTAAGAACACGATGACTTTCGTCAGTACATAAGATCGAAACACCACCCGCCAAAGCCATATCACAGGTACCGCTACGGATACTCTCACAGGCTAAATGCACCGCCACCAATGAAGAAGAACACGCTGTATCAATCGATAAACTGGGGCCTTTTAGATCAAGAAAATAAGCAATACGTGCGGACAATATCGCCGCACTATTCCCGATACCCTGATACCCATTTAGCTCAAGTTCATCAAAAGCTTGAAGATAATCACTCTCTTGGCAGCCGGCAAATACACCACAGCGACTGCCTTTAACTGCATCGCTAGAATAGCCCGCGTGTTCAAATGTTCGCCATGCCTCCTGTATGAAAAGCCGCTGTTGCGGATTCATCCACTCCGCTTCCTTAGGAGAGATATTAAAAAATAGTGGATCAAAACTGTCGATATCATCAACAAAACCACCCCAAAATTGTTCGCCATTCCAGCGATGGGCGGGTGTTTTTTGAATACTATCTTTACCTGCCGCTAGATTCTCCCAAAATTCGCCAGTATCAGCAGCCTGAGGAAACCGACCCGACATGCCGATTACCGCAATTCTGGCATTTTTATTGGTAGCAGCTGTGGTGGAAGGCGTAGCGCTGACCTCAATGGAAGTTGCCGCGGGCGTGTTGTGTGTCACGTTGGAGTCCATCGGCTTTGTTACTGTTTCTTGAGCAATACCTGCAGTACTCGGTAGTTGCTGAATATGATGACTAAGGGCTGTTATGTCTGGAAAATTGAATAGCTCGGTACTGCGTAGCTGCACACCCAATGCATCATTTATTGCTTTCACAATTTTTAGTGACGTAAAAGAATCTACACCATAATTGACATATGGCTCACTGACGCGAATCTCGTTAACATCAATCATCAATACACGAGCAAATACTTCTGATACTTGGCTTAGAGTCGGAGTGGAAGATATGGAAGCATAGGAATGAGCTGGGGCATTGGGAGTCAATACAGAAATCTTTTCCGAAGCATCCACAGTATCGTTAGATGATCGCGCTGCGACATCTCCATGTGCAGGAGCAGTTCTCTCTTTTAGAGAAGCAACCACAACATTGTAACCGCTATCCTTACTATCTGGACCAATGTTACCAAACACATCCACAGTAGCAAAACCTTGCTGCTGCAGCAGGTCCGTCCACATTGCTGAATTCAATAAAGGACCGCCAGGCAAACGTTGGGCATCATCCTCAAACGCCCACCAGCCTTTTAGCAAACCGAAGGTCAGCGAAATATGATCTGATGCATCGGTCACTTCATTAAGAATCAAACGGCCTGTCGGTTTCAACAATCGCTGTGTATTTCCCAAAGTACGCTGCATATTGACAGTCGCATGCAGCACATTACTGGCGACAATCAGGTCAAAACTATGTTCAGAGAAGCCTTGTTCCGACAGATCTTTTTCGATATCTAATACCTGAAATGCCAGAAATGGAAAATCAGCCTCAAAGGTACGCTGTCCAAATTGCGTAAACCCAGGCGAAATGTCGCTATAAACATAATGCAAGTGTTCAGCAGAACCTCTGATCGACCTCAGAATACCGGCGGTAATACCACCGGTTCCGGCTCCAATCTCTAGAATACGAATCTTCTCCCTGGCATTGGCGGGCAGCTTCTGGCTCATCTCATGAACAGCTGTCAATACATGCCAACTGACCTGCTTATTAAAATAATCGATAATCGGATTCCCTTTATAGAAGCCCTCAACTCGTTGCATAGAAGCGTCCGGGAATAAGATCTGTGTAGCAGGCATTTCATCTCGCAACACCGCACGCAGATTCTGCAAACAATCCCATGTCAAACTCACCTGTGTTTCCAACTCAGGAAAATCGCGTATCAGTTGATGAACTTGTTCTTCCAATTGTTCTGTACTGGCGCTGACCACCCGTACTACACGATAGTTATTACCAACTGCTTCTAAGACATTGGCCCTGACCAGGATATTCAGCAAGACTTTGAACAAACGTCGATGCTGTTGTGCAATGCCCAATGCATTTTCTAGCTGCTTGGGGTCAAGTATTTCATCTAGCGTTTGGCACGCTCCCCAAGACTGGAAACCGCTAAATAGCCCTTCGCGGGCCAATACTTCCAGACGTTGAAAAGCGGTTGAGTATTGTAACCAAGCAACAGGATTGGCTTGTGGTTCTGCTAGCGGGAAAGACTTAACCTCCCTTTCAACACTAGAAGTCATAAAATCAAAACAGTATCCAGGTAACGGAATTCGACTCCCTCTTGATGGCAATTCACCAGACCAAATCTGCGTAAGCCACTGTGAACGTGAAGCGCCCTTTATCCAGCGCTCTGCAATATCGCGCCATGACTGATTTTGGTAGAGCATTGGAGAGATTTGTTCACGGCTAAAGCGATGATCCGTATTAGTATCAACGGAACCTCTCAACAGCCCAGTAACCGATGTAACTCCAGCAAGATATTGCTTTAAACAGGCAACGAGTTCTTCTACAGAGGCCACAATCATGGCCACGCGACAAGGCATGTCTTCACGGCCCACTTGCAACGTGTGAGCGACATCAGCTAAACGAAGTTGTTGAATGCCAAAATATTGATATTCATCATTCACCAGATAGCGCAATAGTTTCGCCAAGTAGTCATCTAACTGTTTCTGACTTTTTGAAGAGAAAAGTAGTAATTCGTCATTTGACAGAGTGTTAGCCACGTTACCTGCCATTGAGGCTTCACAAGTATTATCGTGTTCTTCAACAACAAAGTGAGCACTCAAACCACCGTAGCCAAAATTGTGTACACCTGCACGCCGTGGGATGTGGATATGTTCTTCGCCCATTTTACGAAGCCATAAACGTTGCTGACCGACCACTTCGAAAGGAGGAGCTTCTGCTGCTTGATCCCAATTTAGTTCGCTAAAATTAAGCACCGGTGGGATAAGTCCATTTTTCATCGACAGACAAACTTTGATTAATGCCGTAATACCAGAAGCTGATTCCACATGACCGATATTTCCTT
>WLWD01004258.1_pt1 | contig 43394 bp, 23 predicted proteins | sample 6712731 | NCBI WGS metagenome assembly WLWD01 (sample SAMN12718690, study PRJNA576275) | sponge metagenome | isolation source: marine sponge | host: Mycale hentscheli | place: New Zealand: South Island, Marlborough, Capsize Point | collected 2014-11-01 | reverse complement strand
AGCAAACTCCTTGGTACTGTATGGAGGTAGAGTGTGCAACTGGCAGGACTGCGTGTTGTAGGCCATCACTCTGGAATGATTCTCATATCTGTCAGTGTTTCTTCCTCCAACAGACACTGTATCATTTATCTGTACTGATTGGATGTATCCACTCATAGCCACTGGCATGTCAGAACCACACCTCCAGTCTAGTTCTCGTGGGAATGTCTATATTACAATGACATTGCAAGTACATAATAACTTAGTTTAGTACAATCAGTCAAATAAGTATTGCACGAATACTTTAACCAATCATTGTAAAGATATACTATTAAGTGTAATTTGGTCACATTGTTGCCATGGTTACTGTTTACATGATAATTAATTATCCTTCCCAATTGAAAATAATATTGAATGTCATGACAATCTTTTAGTAATTGATAATTTGATGTAAAAATTTTTTACTTTTAATACTTAGAATTTCCAGTATGCTGAGCACCCAATTTTATTTGTTGCCTACGGACTTTAAACACTCAGAATAGAAAGTATGAAGCCTATAGAGAGTCCCTCAGCATTTTGAAAGAATATGAATAAAGTTTCACAGGGTGAAAAGAGTCCATTTACAATCATAACAAAATCTGTAAACTGTCTTGATAATTAGAGTTAACAAAAAATTACAAGGCTGTAGAGATTAACAAACTAGTTATCAACACATTATACACTAATTGACGATTTTGTTTTAGCTGTCAATAGATGCTTTTCAGGCAGTGTTTCTCCTACCGGACATCGAGAGCAATAGATTGGGCTATTTCCTCGGAGTCTCCATGAAACCTGCTATAAGATGGACTTGTTCTGGTCAATTTTCAGGCTTTTAGAAGCTTACTTGCTTGTTATAAGGCTATAGCTACCTACTTTATTTGCCTGACTGTTTGCTTGAGGATTTTTGCAGTTGCTTTGCGGTTGAAATTCAAAACTCAAATTCAAATTCTAAAAGACGCCTGAAATGTTTACGAAAGTCGGAGTCGAAAGGGCTAAACTAATTTCAAATTATAATCATTTTTATAGTTTATTATTATTATTACTATTATAATTATTATTATTATTACTGTGACAGTTTTTAGTTGTTATTGTTTTATTATTACAATTTTTATTAACCACTAAATGTAGATTATTATCATTTTTATTGTTTATTATTATTATTACTATTACATTTATTATTATTACTGTAATACTTATTATAGTTATTACTGTTTTTTAATTACAATTATCATTAACCTTGCCAACTTTAGCACACTATTCCTGATATTGATAGACATTCAATATTATTTTACTCTAAGTATTTTATTAGTTTTATTCACCTCTTTACGTCTTCCCGTCGCAGTTGCTTCTTGAGATCCCATACTTTCAAGTCTCGTTATTGCTATTTTGCAGTCTCTATTTTCCTGTTCCAATTTCTCCAGTTCTATTTGTTTGTTTCTGTTATCTCGTTCTAGTCTTTCCATCACTACTTGTTTATCGTATTTCTCTCGTTCAAGTTTCTCCAGTGCAATATGTTGGTTTCTGTTCTCTTGTTCCAATCCTTCAATGGTTATATCTTTTTCTCTGCTTTCTTGCTCGACTCTCTGTAAATCTGCTTGTAATTGTCGAATTTCATTTTCCATCCTCTCAATTGAAGTCATTAACTCTGTGTTGTCTGCTGCAGCCTTTTCTTCAGATGTCTATCATATAACATAAGAAATCAAGAGAGAACAGATCTGTTATTCTAGAACTGAATAGTTCTCTGAAAATATTGCTAGTTAGAGCCGGCTACGTTTCTGTCATTATAATGTTGTCAAATATATAAGAAAGTCACATAGCGTATTGCCAACATTATTACTTGGTGTCTATTTAAGTTAGTCTTGTAATTACCTTGAGTTCTTGTATCTGCTTGTCTCTATTCTTCATTTCCTTCACATACAGGACACTGGCAATATTGAGTTGTCTCATCGTTCCTCCTCCATAGATTCCCTCTACCTGTGACTTCACACCCCATAGTCTAGCCAGCAGGTCCTGGCTGGATGGCCTTCTCTCTGGAGTGTTGTGAAGACACTGTCTCACAAGATCTAGTAGCACTGGATGAGATGCACCACATGTGGTTTCCAATGTGGCCATGTAAGTCTGACGACGATCCACTTCTGAACGAGCAATGAGCTGGTCAGGATTAGAAGGATTGGGATATGTACTGGACAGCAGTTCACCTGGAAACACCTGACATTGAGTATTCAAATATGTAATGAAAATAATGTTGTAAACACAGTTCCTTGGTCTGTGTTTCCTGGAAGGTTCCCAAATCCCTCTTCTTGTGATGGAGAGACTAGAAATGAGTGTTGACGACCTGCTGGAGTGTTCTCCTAATATTCCTTTAGCAGTTAAAATATCCATTCTCACTGACACTAGCAGTGGACTAGTGTATTTGCATGGCCGAGCTATTCCAATAGTCCATAGAGACCTAACAGCTAGGAATGTCCTCCTAACTTCATCTCTGTGTGCCAAAATCACGGACTTGGGCAATTCACGCGTTGTGAAGTTTAGACCAGGTCAGCTAGCACAGACTCTGACTAAGACTCCTGGAACGACTGTGTACATGCCGCCAGAGGCTCTAAGTGAAAGCCACAGATATGGACCATCTCTAGATGTGTTCTCATTCGGACATCTTGCTCTGTTTACTCTAACACAGGTAACAACAATATACTAACAACTTAATCATTACAGTTGTGTATTGGCTAGTATTTTCTTCAAAAACTTATTCTATATTGATGAGTGTGCAATTAGCTAATATTAATATTTATGAAAGCTAAGTGTAAGATGTTACCTCTCATTTTACATTATATAAAAACAAAAAATTGAATTGCTATTCCATTTGATATTATTATATTTGTTTAATATTATCTTGTTTATTTGTGCTATTATTGTTTTTATATAGCATTTATTCAAATAGACATTATTGATAAGTTATGTTAGGATGTCTGAGACCTGCCATGAGTTGACATTCCTGTCGATACTTTCCAATAATGTCTTGAACTCCTTCATTGCCAGCTTGCACTAATAATTCATGCATTTGTTTTGCAGCACAGAGAGTTTCCTCATATTTGATCTATACATGAATAAACACAGGCAATATTATATTTCGCACATTTGTATATTTAACATGCATAAATAAATGTAATTATCTTGATTATGTACTAATCTGCTTTCTATTTCAACTCCATTTTGGCTCGCTCAACTATCTCATATATATTTAGTTACAAAAAGAATGTCATAATGATTGGAGTTGTTGTTCAGCATTCTTTATGATTTGGGAGTTAGTAACTCAATTAAAGTAATCGCGAGCACATCGAAAATAGTAAAATACATTCAATAATTTGTAAGCTGTAGGCTAAGGCTTAATGTTGAACAGCAGGTTAAATTAAGTATTGTTTTCTCTTAATGAAAGCAGTCGTATTCTAATGGCTCTCACTTTACACCAAGTGCTTTGCTATTAAGTTATCTAATCTTTTCAACTATAACATCTAAATAAAATGATAAATTAGCTATGGTTAATAGTTTTAAAATACAGTTGTTCACTATACATCTTCTTAGTCATTGTCTAAAGCTTGTAGCTAAGTATTTACCCAGTGAACAATATGCCAGTTAGTTTCACATACCTCTAGTACTGAGCCATAAGAACCTATGCCCAGAGTTTTCCCAGTCGCTGTCACATTGTTGAGGTAAAAAGAGCGAAGCTGTGGGTCATCCTTGAAAGTTCTAGACCTGGCAAGCCTAGCAGCCATTTAACCTTTTGAGTCCAATCGGGTACCACTCACAGAAGAGACCTCGACACGGAACCTGTTCACTGAATATAGGAAGACCGATTTTAGACTGGTAACTAATTTGAGTAGATTTCGTACCGAAGGTGAACAGTCAAGAACTTGCCGTAGTCTGCCAGGTGTAAAAAGCTTTACCTAAATCGAGAGCGGGCGTGTTCAATAGAGACAGTTGGGGCGTGGTTTTTATAACTTGCGGCTATTATTGAAGTGGTGTCAGAGGTCCCCTTAGCGAGATGTCCCCCTAGCTGGACAATGTAACTTAGGGTAGACTGTCCCCTGACATTTCACTGTAGGGCTAGTGTCCCCCCAGACATTGTGCCCTGGTGTGTAATGTCCCCTATCAGGGCAAAATGTCCCCCATCAGGGCAAAATGTCTAATATTGTATAATTATTATGGAAGGAAAATGGGTCCCCCCACCAAGCCTAATTTCTCACTTCATAAAGCTACCTTCCATTTGTGTTTGCTATTTAAGGTCAAGCTCTATAACCTTACATTATATTGTAAGTTTCAGCCAAAAGCTGTTTAATAGTTCTTACAGTTCTCTATAATAGTTTGAAATGCTTAACTCAGACACTTTAGCAATTGTTTTATCTAATGGCAGAATTTAACGCTCATATTAAACAAACCAATGGAATTTTATTCAGATTGTATCAAGTACAGTGCTTTACAATTTGCTATAGTGGGAGTTTAACAATTGGATAGCCAATTTAATATTTAAATGAGAAATAACAAAATAATAATGATACAAGACATTGTGAATATGCAGCTAGCTCGCTATTTTAGTTTCATTTGAGGTGAACATGACACACAATACCAAATACAACCTCTTCTATTCCAGGTAGCTTTCGGAGCTTTAATACGAAACCATTTTAGACAATAATCACATGATATCATTCTACCGTATTCTGGCTGCCTACAAGTGCAGTGCACTTCCACAGTAAAGTGATGAAGAATAACAACTTTATTCTTTCTTTCTTTCGTTGGAAATGGGGTAATTTTCCTGTTTTCAAGACACTTAAATAAATGAACACGAAAGTCACTTTGAATATAGCATTCTTCTGTGGGATTAACACCTGCACAAAGTGAGGTGGCAAATGCTAAGCAAAACAGTCCACAATCACTGGTACCCATCTGAGCTTGAACTTATACAATCTGTATGTTAATAGCCTCCTCATTTGCCATTAAAACACTGGCTATTTGTCTTTTTGTTTGATTGCTGAGCGTACAGTCTGGTTTACTGTCATAAACAGTTACAACACCCGATGAGCACAGAAGATTTAAAATAGTCATCCAATGTGAGCCATAAACATTAAGCACCATTACAAATTTGCCAGGCGGATGGATGCATGTATGTAGAGATACTGGTTGGTACTAACTTTACAGAATGGATGTATACTGTAGTAACAATATGTGTGCACCTTTAATTAGGTATGTAACAGAGCAATGAAATGTAGTGGTCAGATACGGTGGAAGGAATGTTGTGTTGTAATATTGAATATTTATACAAGTAAAACATTAGCTGTACACTGATCAACATATTTTATGAGAAGATCACAAACTTTTCCAAGTCTTAAAAGAACAAAATATAATAATGGAAAAAAAGACATAAATTTCACGGATAGTGGTTGTAGCTGTTTAGCTAAGTTGTTAGAAAAGCTTGACAACCTTGCTCTAATGTTCAATAGTTACACTATAGGTAATGAGAAGCAGTTCATTAGAACAAAATATATTAATTAAATATCCACCGAAGATCAGCAATGAGAGCATCATATGTTGAGTTTAGTCACACCTGTGTAGTTTGGAGCGTTCATTATTACTAGTTTCGCTGACTGCCTGTTGTGTTCATTGTGTCATTCATTCATGAGTGACAACTTAGAGAGGAAGTTAGTGCATAGAGCCGGGAGGTGGCTGTCACAGACTGGCGTAGTTATTGTTTGCAATCTCATGTCATGTGAATTACTAGTCTACTAGTGTCACATCAAACACTCATGACTACTTGTATGAGGTGCTGGTGTCTCTCTTTACTAGGAACTTGTTCAGCATTTAACTTAAGTAACATTTTCTTTGCTTTACTATACTTCAATATATCAAATGGCATAGAATAAGCAGAAGTTGTTGTTGTAAGGACGTAAATAAAGTGCAGTGGCTGTTATTGAGGTTTGACCTATAAAGCTACTTTTATGTTGTGTTGTAATGATATGGTGAACTTCACTTTAAATGAATTGTAGTAATGGATTGGATAGCTATGGGAATAAGATTTTGAATTGAACAGGGAGCATGCACCATTGCAGTTTACACACACAAAACAAAACAAAAAATAAACAAAAATTTGCCCTAGAAATGAAGACGTAAAGAACACCATCAGCAGAGGAAAGACACAAAAAAATTTTTTTTTAGTCTAAGCATGCACAGGTTCTTCAAGATGGCTGACATTGGTTGGTGTAGTCACACTTCCAGTGTTCATGACCTTATTAACCTCTGTTACGCCAACTCCCCAGCAGAGAGCGAGACATAACGTCACTGCTGAAGTCGTACCTCGTTAACCGCTTCATTATGTCGCGATGAAACACATGTGGGAGTGGCATCACATTATGCCGTGCTTGGAACTGCTTAATTTGATTACTATTACAATGTATTGGTCAGTTACAATCAAATGATTTGCAATAGCACGACAGACAGAAAGAAAATGAAAGTGTACTCATGGCATAGTGTTTGAGAACAAGCACTGTGCTTTTTCAAAGTTTTTTTTTTTTTCTCTTTTTTTTTAAAGTTTTTTTTTATTGCTGTTTACTTTGACTTGGTATCGGCTAATCACTGATTTATCTGAGGAAGAAAGGTATTAGGTAAAGGGTTGTAGTTGCTGGTTGACTTCTTGTGGACTACCCATAGTGATAGTATACATAGAATATCATTGTAATGACAAAGCCTTCAATAAGCTGCTCAGAATAGTATGTCGTGCTACTCAGTTTAGTCACTATTCCTGTACTTGTATGCCAAATTCCTATTAACACTTTCACTAGTAATTTATGAAGTGGTGGTAATTCAGTTGAATTGGATGATGGTGTAACAGCTATTAACACCTAAGTAAGACCTGTACCATAAGTGAAGAAGTGGTGTTCTTTTTACATTTCATGACTTTTGGTTGCATTGAGTGACAGAAGTGTGTGTTAGCACAGCTACTATGTAATAGTGGTATATGTATGGCCTCTGGTAGTAGAAGTCTCTTTATTTGTCCTTCTGTGGCAAGACATTTTGTCTGTCTGTCAGATTCCTAAAGACTCATTCTCATGAGATGGGCAATATACATAATTTGAAATAATTTAAATTTTCTTGTACCACCTTACGTTCAAACCTGTCCAATCAGATTGCTCAATTTGAGGTGAATACATTTCATACTCACCTCCTGGGGAGGTGAACAAGTGAAACGTCCAATCAACGTCAGTTTGTGTGCGTTTGCTATAGCCCAGAGCCATGTAGCAATAGGTTGCACCCCTTCATTCAGTCATTACAGGAATTGCACTATCCTTGGATCTCTGACCCTTGTTTGTGTCAATTCCATACCAATCTCTATGTCATAGTGTAGCCTAAATACGTATATTTGGATCCCTTGAGAAAAGAAAGTTCATTCTTTCTTCTTTTTTTTTCTTTTTTCTATTATTATTATTTTTCTACGTACTTCACTAAATATTATATTCAATGTTTTTACAATCCTAGGTACCGTCAATGCTAGCACCTCTAATGGGGCAGTGTCAGGACGTGCAAGAGGTATGGCCAGACACCAGAAGAAGCCGGAGAAGTACGGTCAGACATGGTGCGTGTGCAGTTGGCTGTTCTCATGTTTCAAGAAAGATGACCCGCCCATTGCATCCACCACCTTCCAGAATGAGGTGCCACTCCCACAAGAGGTCAGAGTCTATAACACATTGAAATTGGTAATGTATTAATAGTTAATCTATTAATTCTTCTCATGTTGCACACAATAAACCCTGCAATTATAAGCCGTATTCACAGATATTATGCATACCTTAATTAAATTTAGTGTGTCTGGGCTTTACCTAATTAAACTATCGTCTGACTTTGTGGGTGGCATGAATGTATGTTTGTGTGTGCTGTGCCCTATCACAAGTCCTAGTTATCATAAAGGAATGCTGAGTTAGCATTCCTTGAAATATTACACCTGTGTGTCCAACAGCAGCGTTGATTGGAGTAAGCTGATATTTTATCCGGTAGGCTCAGTTCACCTAAAGAATAAGCATTACATAAAATAGGCTTATTAAAGATATATAAATAAGTTGTTGTTGTTTGTTGTTTGTTGTTGTTGTTGTTTATTTGTTTACAGGATGTGGAGCATGACAAGTCCCTCCTTCCTCCCAGGAAGCCAGGTGATGAAGACAGGAAATGTATCATCATAGATTTGGACGAGACTCTAGTGCACAGCTCCTTCAAGGTACATATGGAGTGAGCTACTTTATGTTGGCTGTAGGATGAGCTGTTGTTTATTGTTGTTGTTGTTGTTTTGTTTAGTTGCTTGTTTTTTGTTGCTGTTTTTTACTTTTGTTTTTTTGTTGGTTTTTTTTCTTGCCCTCAGTTTGTATGTGTGATGTGAGATAGATACTCTGAGACAGTGATTCAAGTAATTGCATTATAGTCACCTTAGCTAGAATTAGTACACACACACTCACACACACACACACACACACACACTCTCACACACTCTCACTCATGAATGCAACAATGAAATTAGTGACACACCCCTTTTCATCGGCACTGTCCTCCCACAAGTGAGTAATCCACTAGTAGTTGGTCAGAGAAGCCTCAGTCTGTATCCCACAACAGAATGGCCATGAGGGGAAGCTTTAGGAGTGCCAAGACTCGTGTGGTCACTACACACACTTACAGGGGAGGCACAAGATGAATACAACTTTTTTTTCTATAATTTTTTTTCTTTTTTTCTTTTTTTTTTAGGACTTTTTTTTTTTGACTAAATGCACGTGCTATCGATAAGAGCCACTATTGTCTCATTGTCTGAGTTTTTTAAATGATATTATTTTGAGCTTTTAAAATTCAGGTTGAATTTTTTTATTTTAAGCATTTCTCAAGCATACAGCAATAATTGGCGAGCGAGCGTAGCGAGCGAGACAATTACAGGGGTAACACAATCAAAAATCGTGGATGTTCATTTATTTATTTGTATATATGTATGGACGTATGTATGTCATTTTGTACTTTGACCCTCGTGTTTTTGTGTTAGTTATGTGGTCAACCCCGTCCCAAATTGCACTAAACAGAATCCTCTGGTTTATCGATCAGTACCCGTATCACCCTAGAAATTGAATTGTTTACCGTTTTGAATTCTTTTGCAGGTGCAGTTAAAACTTGAAAACTTAAGGGACTTCCATTTCTATTCGAGTTAGTGGTGGTATTAAGTCAATGCGCTCTTTGTCATGGTTATAAGCCGTGCGCAACAGTATTTACTTGAAAATACATTGTCCACTAGACTACCGCTAAGGTAAGTCTGTGTAGGTGCATGTCCACTTGTGTCAAAACATTGTGTGTTACAACCACTACTTAGCTAAAGAATATCACAAAGGAAACGTTTAAATAACGTGTATTGTTTTGTTGTTGTTTTTTCCCCTTCAATTCAAGCTGTTGCAGAGAGTTGTTACTATTGCACTGAAATTTCTTCACTGTGTGTGCGAAATTTAAAAACTGGACCTTATTTTCAGTAGCTTCAGTGTTAGAAGTCAAAATCATTCATATAAAAATAGTATAGTCTTTAGGCTCGCTCGCCATTTGTGCTCAAGCACATCACTAGTTAGGTTACTGTTAATCGAGCACATAACTTGTGCATTTCCAAAACTCTTTTGAAGCTATTTAATTTTTTTCTTATTTTGATCTCAATCATAGGTATATGTACCACATTGTAATGAGTATCATGTGGGACTTTTACAACGTGAATATCATTAAATGGATCACATGATTAATCGGGTGTGAATTCCCTTATGGGCATATGTTGTGAGTGCTGGAGCACAACAGGTTGCCCTATGTGTGTGTGTGTGTGTTTGTAATTTAGTTGTACTGGCTAGGAATATCGTTACAGAGCCTTCTCATTCTCCTGTAGTTTTTCAATACTTCTTTTAGCTCTGTCATCCTAATGCTAATGTGTCCCGTGCCACTTCTCTAGGTAATGCATACACTTTGACATTATTCAGTTTAATATATCAATAATTGTGGGACAGAAGTGAGACGAGAGAAGCAAGACTCTCACGAGTCTCAATTGAGATTTTGGTATACACACATACACAAACACACACACACACATATATATGTGTATAATATTTATTTATTCCACCCCAGATATCTTCACAATGATACCTTTAGGTACATAACCTGAGAAATAACTCTATTTCAAACTGTAAGCTCATTACCTAGTTATTGTAACCAGCCAAACTTGTCAATTTTCTTGGTTTTAATGGCTACCTTCCTCCTGTGTAGCCTATTCAACAGGGTTAGAGCAGCTGCTAAAATGTCAGCTGGGAGTGTGGGTAGCTTATGCTGTGAGTTAGGCTTCCCTCTAGTATTAACTACAGTAGTGAAGATATCTATTGTGGAATAAACCACTTATTACACTTGTCAGAGTGGTATGGCAAGATATTTCACTCTCAGGCTTTATTTTCACTCACCTCTGGCTCATGAAAATAAATTAGCCTGCTCATGAAATATTTCGCCATATCACACTCTGATTCGTGTAAATAAATTAGCCTGCTCATGAAATATTTCGCCATATCACACTCTGACTCGTGTAAATAAATTAGCCTGCTCATGAAATATTTCGCCATATCACACTCTTTACTCTTGTAATAAGTACTATATATATGGCTAAGTTCTAAAGGTCAATGCTTGTCCACCCCCAGAGGCTACAAGAAATTCAGGAGAAAAGACTTTGAAATAATGCTAGGAAAAGAAGAACAAACGACAAGGAGCTATGGACACAGAATGGGAGAGAGGTTCGCTGTTAGGTATTCCAAAATTAGCCGAGTTCATTTATTCTATTTAGTGGCTGCGGTAAGTTAACTTTGTCAAAGTGCTGTTCGTCACAGCTTACGCCTTACGTCACAGATTTGTTTTTACTTGACAGTCCAATAGTCAAATCACCAGGATAATACATTGTAATGCTACATCTACTAGATCTCTAGTACAATTGAGCATTTTGAACGCAGCATACTTTGTTAAGGCAACCAGCTTAAACGAAAACTGTTAGTTTATCAATCCTTTCCCGTATCATCTTTGGATACTTGATTGCTTACCCCTTGAAAATCCTTTGTTCAATAGTCAAGTCACAAGGAGATTACAATGCAGGTCTTGTTCTGGTATATCCACTGAACAAGTATGTATAAAAGTGTTGTGTGTTGCTAAAAAATAGCAATAGACTAAAAAATATTTTTAACTAACATAATTATTAGCAGCTAGCATTCAAATTTCAATTCAGCAGACCAGCTCGCTCGTCATTTGTGCTGAAGCACATCACTAGTTCTAATATCCTTTTTATGGTTTTAAAAAAAATTATTTCTTTTATTTCTATATTTATTTTTTTATTTTTATTTTTTTCGTTTTGCAAGTATATATGGTAAACTAGAGTATTGTAGACATTGCATTACTATTCAATATATCATTTGTCACGTTACTTTTTAACTTTGTTACTTCTTCTCTTGTCATATTGTTTCTTCCCTTTTGTCTGCAGCCTGTGGTGAATGCAGACTTTGTAGTCCCGGTGGAAATTAACGGCGTCGTACATCAGGTGTACGTGCTGAAGAGACCGTACTGCGATGAGTTCTTGAAGAGGATGGGAGAAATGTTTGAATGCATTCTATTCACAGCAAGTCTCAGCAAGGTTAGTATGGACAAGGTGGATTGACTTGAGTTCAATTTATCCTAATATTTTAACTACCATCAGTGCTGGAACTTACCAACTTAGTAATTATGATCACATAATTTCACTTTTCAAAGCCTTTGTTTTGCTATTACTCAACTATTACTAATTTAACAACTTAAGAGATTATAAACTCATAGTTATATGCATGGAATTGATATACAGTGGGATTGCTTTAGTGATTATTACCAATTTAGTTATTTAGTAGAACCAGTATGAACTTTATTATCATCTCTCTCATTCTGTGTCTGCCTTCTTTTAAACAGTCACAGTTAAGAATCCAGTTTCTGCACTTGAGAAGTGACTTTATTTTTCTTGACCGCTTTTTATACTTTCTTGAATTATCATATCCCTGATATTTTACAGTATGCAGACCCTGTGTCAGATTTGCTGGATATACATCATTCTCTCTCTGGTAGGCTCTTCAGAGAACACTGTGTCTATCACCGAGGCAACTATGTGAAGGTGAGAGGGGTGGGGCCAAGAAGGTATTATTCGATTCTCTATCATTGTATCAGTTGTTGTAATGCTTAACTCTGACAGTATCCCACAACAAGAAAACACTTCATTAGTCACTAGCTGTATTAATTAGATTCTTTTTTTAGTTGACACTTATTCTCTTTATTCAACGTAGCTTATATCTACATATCCACATTACTAGATTGAATATTAATAATAAATGTATGGCTGTTCGTCAAACTTCTCATCAAAGATATTATTTTCTACGGGAGTGATTATTCTGAATGATTAATCTCTTTGTTCTGATTGGGTCAATCAATATTTTCCTCTAAAATTTCCAGTGAACTTGTATTTAATGCTTTCTTTACCTTTATATCCAATTAACACTTACTTTTTATTATTAATTCCTCTCTCCTATTCCTCCTCCTCCTTCTCCTCAGGATTAGAGTCGTCTTGGCAGGGATTTGAGAAAAGTTGTTATCATTGACAATTCACCACAGTCCTACATTTTCCACCCGGACAATGCTGTAAGATTGATGATACCTTACCTAAAATGGATGATTATCAGTGTATATGATACATTGAAATTTAGAGTACACGATAATCTATGTAGTTATATGCACTGGATTTTACAAGTCATATAATTTTCATTCTCAGGTTCCAGTTACGTCTTGGTTTGATGACCCTAATGACACAGAGCTGCTGGAACTCATTCCTTTCTTTGAAGCCCTAGACAAGGTGGATGATGTGGTGACTGTACTAGGACAGAATCAGCCGCCATTTCAAAACTCTCTCAGCATTAACACTGGACCTTCAGACCAGGCCAGACACCAATGAAACCACGCCCATCAGGAATAGGTCACACCCAGAAATAAGTGGCTTTTTGTTTTCACTTCTATCTTTGTATTATAGGATAAAATGCCACATTATTTTACCATCCACTCCATTCTTACTATGAAATTTTTTTTAAAGAGTAACTTCTTCAATCTTCTAAACATTTTTATGTTGTGTTTTATTTGTTTACTTTTTAAATTGTTGTTTGTTTTTAATTTGTATATTTTGTTCAGCACTTTAGTATGCATAAACACCAATGATGCACTTTGCCATGTAATTATTTATTGATACTTAAACTTTAAGCCATTCTATTTATATGCATTGCACTATATGAGATTTCTGCACTTTCTTTTTTTTTTCTTCTTTTTTTCACTTTGTATTAGCATTTTTGGACAATCTTTGTGATATAGTTTTTTTTTGTTTTTTTTTTTATATCGCAGGTAACTTTTTTTTTTTTTAAATACATTATAGTGTGTTATTGGAATTATAAGCATATAATTTTGGTTTATTGTATATTATTTGTTGTTGTTTGTAACTTTGTAATGGGATCTCTAATTGTGGTAAAGGGTTGAATAATTACTCATAAGCCCATACATTGTTCTATAGCTGATCAGAGTATGTATTCAGTAGCTAAGTATTTGTGGTGTGTAGGATAGGTACATTTATCTATGTAGGAAATTTCAGTTCATAGTGAAATAAATTAATAGTAAGAAATGAAACGCCAGACTGAAAGTAGAATATCATGTCCATAAATGACACTATTATGGATAAATATAGCTAGAGCATGAAAGCAACTATCCAGATGATTTACTATTAAAAAAAATGCAATAATAGGTTAAAACCTTACCATTTAGCTACAACCCATAGTATATACATGTTAGACTTCAATAATATCCTTTATTCTGCTCAACATAATGTTGACTCAAGTCACATAACAGGACCTTACAGTCTAATGTCATTACAGGTAGGGTTATGTCATATCTTTTTATTTATGTTTAATTGAATATAGATTTCACTTTATTATACTGAAAATTTTTTAGAGCTGTTATTGAATATGAACAAAAAACACACACACACACAAAAAAAAAGAATTGTGATATATAGCTAGCTCAAGGTATATAATTGAAATATATAATATTGATGTGGTGTTGAGATCCGACACAAGAATAATATCATCACAGTGCAACAATTGACGTCAGAATTTTTTTTGACTTGTTCATTCCATCATATCCTCCCATAACATGGAACTTGTCTGATGTCATGATACAGGTACAGCCATATACTGCATGTGGTAGTTGTCCAGCCTGGACCAAGGTATTAGTCTCAGGGACATAGCGCTGGATGGTGGACACTGAGTTCCTACTCTTCATGTCCACACCACCGACTGCCAGTAGAGATCCTCCAATGTTGAGTGGACAGGATTGTGCACAGTTGAGTGAAGGTAGTTTGTTCCATATGTTGGAACTGTCTGATGAGGAGTGTGAAACAAGAGCCTCCAGAGATACACTATAGACATCAGGAATATCAAGGACAATAATCGTACCATCTGACCCTCCCATGAGGTACCAGGTATCTTTTATTGTAGCAGACTTCATCTCCACCCATGGTGTTGATATAGATGGTCCAGTGGACCACTGCATGTTGGATACATCAAGTACCGCAACAGTTTGTAAACAAACTCCATGGAGACCACCAGCCACCACCAGCCAATGTTTGTATGAAGTAGCTGAAGGCCCATAGCGAGGTGTAGACATAGGAGGGAAGGGGTGTGTCCACTGGTTGCTGTCAGGCTGCCACTCTCCTACTTCACTGCTATCAGAGTCCCATCTATTTCTTCCTCCCACCAGAACTAGTTTGTTGTTGATGGTAGTCATAGCAAACACCCTGGTACTGTATAAAGGTAGAGTGTGCCACTGGCAGGACTGCATATTGTAGGCCATCACTATGTAGGCATCCTTATCGCTGTAAGTATATCCTCCTCCAACATACACTGTATCATTTATCTGTACTGATTGGATATATCCACTCATCGCCGCTGGCATGTCAGGACCACGCCTCCAGCCTAGTTCTCGTGGGAATGTCTATAATACAATGACATTGCAAGCACAAAATAACTTAGTATAGTACAATCAGTCAAATAAGTATTGCACGAATACTTTAACCAATCATTGTAAAGATATACTATTAAGTGTAATTTGGTCACATTGTCGCCATGGTTACTGTTTACATGATAGTTAATTATCCTGCCCAATTGAAAATAATATTGAATGTAATGACAATATCTTTTAGTAATTGATAATTTGATGTAAAAAATTCTTACTTTTAAATGGCGAGCGAGCGTAGCGAGCGAGACACTTACAGGGATAACACAATCGAAAATCGGGGATGTTTATTTATTTATTTATTTGTATATATGTATGGACGTATGTATGAACGCATGTATGTCATTTTGTACTTTGACCCTCGCGTTTTTGTGTTAGTTATGCGGTCGACCCTGTCCCAAATTGCACTAAACAGAATCCTCTGGTTTATCGATCAGTACTTGTATCACCCTAGAAATTGAATTGTTTACCGTTTTGAATTCTTTTGCGGGTACATGCAGTTCAACTTGAAAACTTAAGGGACTTCCATTTCTATTCGAGTTAGTGGCGGTGGTAAGTCAATGCGCTCTTTGTCATGGTTATAAGCCGTGCGCAACAGTATTTACTTGAAAATACATTGTCCACTAGACTACTGCGAAGGTAAGTCTGTGTAGGTGCATGTCCAGTTGTGTCAAAGCATTGTGTGTTACAACCACTACTTAGCTAAAGAATATCACAAAGAAAACTTTTAAATAACGTGTATTGTTTTGTTGTTGTTTTTTTTTTTCCTTCCAAGCAGTTGCAGAGAGTTGTTACTATGGCACTGAAATCCCTTCACCCTGTGTGCGAAATTTAAAAACTGGACCTTATTTTCAGTAGCTTCAGTGTTAGAAGTCAAAATTATTCATATAAAAATAGTATAGTCTTTAGGCTCGCTCGCCATTTGTGCTCAAGCACATCACTAGTACTTAGAACTTCCAGTATGCGGAGTGCCCAAATGTTTTTTTGCCTACGGATTTCAAAAGTATGAAGCCTATAGAGAGTCCCTCAGCATTTTAGAAGAATATGAATAAAGCTTCACAGGGTGAAAATAGTTCATTTACAACCATAACAAAATTAGTAAACTGTCTTGATAATTAGAGTTAACAAATTTACAAGGCTGTAGAGATTAACAAACTAGTTATCAACACATTATACACTATTTCACGATATTGTTTTAGCTGTCAATAGATGCTTTTCAGGCAGTGTTTTTCCTACGCATCGAGAGCAATAGATTGGGCTAGTTTCTAGGAGTCTCCATGAAATCTGTTGTAAGATGGACTTGTTCCAGTCAATTTTCAGGCTTTAAGAAGCTTACTTGCTTGTTATAAGGCTATAGCTACCTACTTTATACTCCTGACTGTTTGCTTGTGGATTTTTTCAGTTGATTTGCGGTTGAAATTAAAAAGTCAAATTCAAATTCTAAAAAAACCCTGAAATGTTGAAGAAAGTCGGAGTCGAAAGGGCTAAACTAATTCCAAACTATCATTTTTAATGTTCATTATTATTTTTACTATTACATTTATTATTATTATTACTGTAATACTTAATATAGTTATTACTGTTTTTTAATTACAATTATCATTAACCTTGCCAATTTTAGCTCACTTTTCCTGATATTCATAGACATTCAAAATTATTTTATACTAGGTATTTTATTAGTTTTATTCACCTCATTACGTCTTCCCATTGCAGTTGCTTCTTGAGAACCCATACTTTGTATATTTTGTGGTTTCTGGTTGTTCATCTGACTTTCAAGTCTCGTATTTGCTATTTTGTATTCTCTGTTTTCCTGTTCCAATTTCTCCAGTTCTATTTGTTTGTTTCTGTTATCTCGTTCTAGTCTTTCCATCACTACTTGTTTATCGTATTTCTCTCGTTCAAGTCTCTCCAGTGCAATGTGATTTTCTCTGTTCTCTTGTTCCAATTTTTCAACGGCTATATCTTTTCCTCTGCTTTCTTGCTCAACTCTCTGTAAATCTGCTCGTAATTGTCTAATCTCATTTTCCATCCTCTCAATTGCAGTCATTAACTCTGTGTTGTCTGCTGCAGCCTTTTCTTCAGATGTCTATCATATAATACATGAGAAATCAAGAGAGAACAGATCTGTTATTCTAGAACTGAAAAGAATGCAAGTTAAAGCTTGCTGCCTTTCTGACATTATAGTGTTGTCAAACATATAAGAAAATCACGTAGCATATTGCCAACATTATTACTTGGTGTCTATTTAAGTTAGTGTTGTAATTACCTTGAGTTCTTGTATCTGCTTGTCTTTATTCTTCATTTCCTTCACATACAGGACACTGGCAATATTGAGTTGTCTCATCGTTCCTCCTCCGTAGATTCCCTCTACCTCTGACTTCACACCCCGTAGTCTAGCCAGCAGGTCCTGGCTGGATGGCCTTCTCTCTGGAGTGTTGTGAAGACTCTGTCTCACAAGATCTAGTAGCACTGGATGAGATGCATCACATGTTGTTTCCAATGTGGCCATGTAAGTCTGACGACGATCCACTTCTGAACGAGCAATGAGCTGGTCAGGATTAGAAGGATTGGGATATGTACTGGACAGCAGGTCACCTGGAAACACCTGAAACACGTGTACAATTACAACAAACACAATGTTGTAAACTATTAAAATAAGTGGATTAGCTAATGCACAATGCACTCATAAAGTGAATAGCAAAAGTTTAAAATGGAAATTCAAGTAAATACAGAATTGTAATGATGAGGTTATTAGTATGTTGTTGTTACCTGTGTTAGAGTAAACAGAGCAAGATGTCCAAATGAGAACACATCTAGAGATGGTCCATATCTGTGACTTTCATTGAAAGCCTCTGGTGGCATGTACACAGGTGTGCCTGGTATCTTCGTCAGAGTCTTTGCTAGCTGACCCGGTCTAAAATTCACCATACGAGAATTGCCCAAGTCTGTGATTTTGGCACACAGAGATGAAGTTAGGAGGACATTCCTAGCTGTTAGGTCTCTATGTACTATTGGAGGAGCTCGGCCATGCAAAAACACTAGTCCACTGCTAGTGTCAGTGAGAATGGATATTTTAACTGTTATTGGAATATTAGAAGAACACTCCAGCAGGTCGTCAACACTCATCTCTAGTCTCTCCATCACAAGAAGAGGGATTTGGGAACCTTCCAGGAAACACAGACCAAGGAACTGTGTTATGTTAGGATGTCGGAGACCTGCCATGAGTTGACATTCCTGTCGATACTTTCCAATAATGTCTTGAACTCCTTCATTGTCAGTTTTCAGCAATGTATCGTGAATATGCTTAGCAGCACATATCGTTTCCTCATATTTGATCTATTAATAAATAGACACATAATGATTCCTACCTGTATAATTTTGTACTAGTGGTGTGCTTGAGCACAAATGGCTAGCGAACTTTAAACCACATTATTGTGAAACGATTGATATTAACAAATAACACTCATGCTACTAAAATAAGTCGAGTCTTTAAATTAGGTATATGCGGTAAAGGGGATTCAATGCCATAGTAACCGCTCCCCGCAACTGTTTGAATTGATAAAGAAGCAAACAAAATTAAGTCACATTATTTAAGTTTTCTTTGTGATATTCTTTATAGTAGTTGTAACGCACAATACTTTCACACAACTGAACATACCTGTGCAAGACTTACATTCGTGGTTAGTCTAGTGGACAATGAATTTTCAAGTTAGTACTGTTGCGTGTAGGGCTTATAACTGTGACAAAAAGCGTATTAACTTACCACGGCCACTAACTCAAATAGAAATGGAGCTCCCATAAGTTTTTGAGTTTTAACTGCACCCGCAAAAGAATTCAAAGCGGTTAACAATTCAATTTCTACGGTAATACGGGTAATGATCGCTAAGCTGGAAGATTCTGTTTAGTGAAGTTTGGGATGGGATCGAACACAGAGCGAACACAAAAATACGCGAGGCTCAAAGTACAAAATGACATACGTACGTCCAAACATATATAAACAAACAAACATCCCCGATTTTCAATTGTGTTACCCCTGAGAGTGTCTCGCTCGCTCCGCTCGCTCGCCAATTAACAAAGTATTTCATCATAAAAATATTGTATTATCATAGTTGCTTAGTTGAAAGTGTGAAGAATTATCAAGAAAGTTTGTGGTGCTAAAAGCTAAAAGATAAGATTTATAAAAAATATGGAGTGTGAGTGTGAATTGTTATGTTCAATTCAAGTTCAAGTCAACAGAAATGGAAAATCATTGATGAGTGTACAACATCCTTGTTTTGCGAACTTCACTGAATATTATCATTCTATTAATACTGGTTTAGCTTCATGGTGACATAAATGGACAAATAACTTCTACAAGTTTTTAGTCGACATTAAGGAGTTACACTAACTACAAAATATGGACTTACTATTGCCCTCCAAACAGAGTCATTTATACTGATTAAAATGTTTAATAGCTATGGTATAATGTCAAACCATGGCAATTCTATGCATGCTCACGAGATAATCCCCCACAGGATGTCTAAGTAAAACAATTAGAATAGCAGTCTGTAACAAAACTAGCGTACTAAATTTGCAAACCCTCAGTGCAAGTTAGATAATTTGCTAATGAAAGTAACTACTTTTGAATAAAAAGTTCCTATTTTAAGCTTATATTAACTATTGTTAACTCTGTTTATGAATGTAAATTTTAGCTTATCTAGAACTGCGTAACTATGTTTGCACTTAGCTGGATAACTTTAATCTTTCAGAGCAAGGAAATCACTGATAGGCTTGTCAGCAACAAATGAAGTAATTAGACTTCTGACTGGCACGTTACACTAACACTTAGAACACACTTTTTGAGGAATAGGCATTGCTACTTAAAGTTGATAAAATAATAATTTCCACCAGAGACTTCCTAACGTAAGCTACACCAGATAAAATGATCAACATGGAACTGGAATGGTAAAAATTATACGTTCATCTGAGCACGAGTGATTCTAAGCAGCAGGCAAAGCATGAATTAGTATAATACTATAAAATTGTGTTTTATTGCAAACTTTTCTGCTTAGTATTAGTTTATAATTAGAATACCTAATACAAATTTTATTGGCAAAGCATTTCAGGCATCCTTTATGGAAACAATTGTTGTAGCTTTTTACAAGTTACCTGCATGAGTTGCAGCGGTACAAGTCAGAACACCGAATTGATATACTTAGTTGTGGATCACACCATTTGGAACTAACCATTTGCTTTACACTTGATAGAATTTATTCAGTACAGTGATACTATACAAATAAGCTTCACATACCTCTACTACTGAGCCATAAGACCCTACGCCCAGAGTTTTCCCAGTCGCTGTCACATCGCTCAGGTGGAAAGAACGAAGCTGCGGGTCATCCTTAAAGGATCTAGATCTGACAAACCTAGTAGCCATTATTAGGGGGGGTTTCTAACTTGTTGCTTCCTATAGAAAATTGGGCTTCAGACTGAACTGAGAGTTAGACGCATAAAATACCTGTTTGTTAATATTGGGGGCGTGGTGGGTGGTCACCACTACTGCTCTATGAATGCAATTATAGGCGAGCCGAAAAGCTTTGGGGTACTACAAACATTGCGCATGCGCATTGATGTACTGTTCTCAGTTGTTCATCTTTCAAGTTGTTCCTCCGCAACCGGACTGCTCACGTGAAATTTATTTTTGGATTACGTCATTAGAAGGATAACTTCTACGAAGGAACTGGCCCTGTCTTGAGCGTGTAATTTTTACTTCATTAACATTTAGCGCTTGATTTGCAGAATAACGTGAAGGCTAAACTCTATTGATATTTCTTGGTGAAGACTCTCAATGAAAATGGTCTTCTACCATTGCAAACTGATAGCCTCCAGGATTAAATGATACATCAGGTCGGAGGGACCCAACGCTCGCTTAAATCCCGTATACCCTCCCAGAAATCACTTTTTAAAATCAAACTAAAATCTGAAGTCTGTTTTTAACTTTGTACTAATCGTACCCCTGTCAGTTCCTAGTTGTCCCTGTCTGTTAGTAGTAAGGGTAGTGAAGGTCTGGCTAGGTGAGACTAGTCTGTTAGTGCTTCCACAAGTTTCTTACAGTCAACTCAGCCAACAAATAAGAGCTAGCTACAGAAACTAGAGTATAATTTTTTTAATGAGTCAGTGAGCTTATAAATTGATATATGTAAATGAACATGAAGTAGTACACTAAATAACTCCAGTCATTAGCTAGTTAATTACTAGCTGTTGAATAAGACAATTCAAGTTTTTATTATAGAATCTACTGTGCAGCGATGACTAATTTCTTCAGCATACCTAAGAGTTAGCCAGAAAGCAGAACATCTTGCTGATGTCATGGTGGAAACAGCTAATCAATTTGATTTTAGGCATGCAATATGGCTTTAGATTGTTAGCTACAGTAAAATCAGAATAAAATTGTAAAACTTTAATTGAAATCACGAACTGAAATCAGGAAATCTTGATTGAATTTAAATTTATCAATCTTATATTATACAATTTTTACTTTGTAACATCATCTACATGACAGCTTTCAATTAATTATGTAAGTTATGATTAGAAGCAATGATCTTAAAGTTTATATACTATATGTACAATTGTTTTTACAATTTCATCAGTCTATGTAAGTAATGCGTGAGTTAATAATATTCAGTTATATTTTTTTTGCACTGCAGTATATTAATATTAATTGTCAAAATATTTTTTTGAAACATCATGTAAAAACTCTTCCAACACCAATATTAATTATTTACTAAAAAAAAGGAATGTGATCAATATTCTCTTTCACAATTAATAAAACTGAGGACCTCAGCCAAGCAAAGCAAAATATTTTGGGTCAGGTTTTCAACAATATGTGGTAATATATTTCTATTAACTTTTACCACAATCTCAATTGAGCTATACTTATAAAATTAACATTGAATAAAGAAGATTTTTCCTACAGTTGGTGACAGGATGTATTAATTTTCGTTCTTCAAAAGTAAATACATATGACAGCACTGGAAAATATTATTAAAAAGTAGTGGGCTATAATTAATGTTATAAAATTGGATGGCACCTGTTTTTAAGAGATAAGCAATTTTGCTATAATTAGTGTGGCTAAGAAAAAAATATTACCTATTTTGAAGAAAATATATTTTTCTTTTTTTTTAGGATTTTTTTTGACGAAATGCACGTGCTACTGATAAAAGCCACTATGGTCTCATTGTCTGAGTTTTTTGAATGATGTTATTTGCAATAAATAATAATTCATTTAAAAAGTAATGAGCTTTTAAAATTCAGGTTGAAATTTTCTCTTTTATATCTGTAGAGCATTTCTGAAGCCTATAGCAATAATTAGGTCACTGTTAATCAAGCACATAACTGGTGCATTTCCAAAACTCATTTGAAGCTGTTTAATTTTTTTCTTATTTTGATCTCAATCATAAGTATTATGTGCCACATCATAATTAGTATCATGTGGGACTTTTACAACGTGAATATCATTAAATGAATCACATGATTAATCGGGTGTGAATTCCCTTATGGGCATATGTTGTGAGTGCTGGAGCCCTATGTGTGTGTGTGTGTGTGTGTGTGTGTGTGTATATGTTTGTGTGTGTGTGTGTGTTTGTAACTTAGTTGTACTGGCTAGGAACATCGTTACAGAGCTTTCTTATTCTCCTCAAGTTTTTCAATACTTCTTTTAGCTCTGCCATCCTAATGCTAATGTGTCCCGTGCCACTTCTCTAGTTAATGCATACACTTTGACATCATTCAATTTAATATATCCATAATTGTGGGACAGAAGTGAGACGAGAGAAGCAAGACTCTCACGAGTCTCAATGAGATTTTGGTATACACACACAAAAAAACACACACACATATATATATGTATATATTTATTTATTTATTTATTCCACCCTAGATATCTTCACAATGATACCTTTAGGTACATAACCTGAGAAATAACTCTATTTCAAGCTGTAAGCTCATTACCTAGTTATGGTAACCAGCCAAACTTGTCAATTTTCTTGGTTTTTATGGCTACCTTTCTCCTGTGTAGCCATTCAACAGGTTAGAGCAGCTGCTAAAAAGTCAGCTGGGAGTGTGGGTAGCTTATGCTGTGAGTTAGGCTTCCCTCTAGTATTAACTAACTACAGTAGTGAAGATATCCAGTGTGGAATAAACCACTTATTACACTTGTCAGAGTGGTATGGCAAGATATTTCACTCTCAGGCTTTATTTTCACTCGCCTCTGGCTCACGAAAATAAATTAGCCTGCTCATGAATTATTTCGCCATATCACACTCTGACTCGTGTAATAAGTACTATATATATAGCTAAGTTCAAAAGGTCAATGCTTGTCCACCCCCAGAGGCTACACGAAATTCAGGAGAAAAGACTTTGAAAATAATGCTAGGAAAGAAGAACAAACGACAAAGAGCTATGGACACAGAATGGGAGAGAGGTTCGCTGTTAAGTATTCCAAAATTAGCCGAGTTCATTTATTCTATTTAATGACTGCGGTAAGTTAACTTTGTCAAAGTGCTGTTCGTCACAGCTTACGCCTTACGTCACAGATTTGTTTTTACTTGAAAGTCCAATAGTCAAATCACTAAGATAATACATTGTAATGTAGTACAATTGAGCATTTTGAACGCAGCGTACTTTGTAAAGGCAACCAGCTTAAACGAAAACTGTTAGTTTATCAATCCTTTCCCGTATCATCTTTGGATACTTGATTGCTTACTCCTTGAAAATCCTTTGTTCAATAATCAAGTCACATAGAGAGTACAATGCAGGTCTTGTGCTGGTATATCCAGTGAACAAGTATGTATAAAAGTGTTGTGTGTTGATAAAAAATAGCAATAGACTAAAAAATATTTTTAACTAACATAATTATTAGCAGCTAGCATTCAAATTTAAATTCAGCAGACCAGCTCGCTCGTCATTTGTGCTGAAGCACATCACTAGTTCTAATATCCTTTTTATGATTTAAAAAAAAATTATTTCTTTTATTTCTATATTTATATTTTTATTTATTTTTTTCGTTTTGCAAGTATATTTGGTACACTAGAGTATTGTAGACATTGTATTACTATTCAATATAATTTGACACCTTACTTTTTAACTTTGTTACTTCTTCTCTTGTCATATTGTTTCTTCCCTGTTGTCTGCAGCCTGTGGTGAATGCAGACTTCGTAGTCCCGGTGGAAATAGACGGCGTCGTACATCAGGTATACGTGCTGAAGAGACCGTACTGCGATGAGTTCTTAAAGAGGATGGGAGAAATGTTTGAATGCATTCTATTCACAGCAAGTCTCAGCAAGGTTAGTATGGACAAGGTAGATTGACTTGAGTTCAATTTATCCTAAATTTTTTTCTACCTTCAGTGCTGGAACTCACCAACTTAGTAATTGTGATCACATAATTTCACTTTTCAAAGCCTTTGTTTTTCTATTACTCAACTATTACTAATTTTTCAACTTAAGAGAATATAAACACATAATTATATGCATGGAATTGATATACAGTGGGATTGCTTTAGTGATTATTACCAATTTTGTTATTTAGTAGAACCAGTTTGAACTTTATTATCATCTCTCTCATTCTGTGTCTGCCTTCTTTTAAACAATCACAGTTAAGAATCCAGTTTCTGCACTCGAGAAGTGACTTTATTTTTCTTGACCTCAATTTATACTTTCTTGAATTATCATATCCTTGATATTTTACAGTATGCAGACCCTGTGTCAGATTTGCTGGATATACATCATTCTCTCTCTGGGAGGCTCTTCAGAGAACACTGTGTCTATCACCGAGGCAACTATGTGAAGGTGAGAGAGGTGGGGTCAAGCAGGTATTATACTATTCTCTTGTATCAGTTGTTGTAATGCTTAACTCTGACAATATCCCACAACAAGAAAACTCTTTATTAGTCACTAGCTGTATTTATTTCTAAGTTTATTAATTAAATTCTTTTTTTAGTTGACACTTATTCTCTTTATTCAACGTAGCTTATATCTACAGTACTAGATTGAATATTAATAATCAATGTACGACTGTTAGTCAAACTTCTCATCAAAGATAATATTTTCTACGGAAGTGATTATTCTGAATAATTAATTTCTTTGTTCTGATTGGGTCAATTAATATTTTCCTCTAAAATTTTCAGTGAACTTGTATTTAATGCTTTCTTTACCCTTATAGCTATCCAATTAGCACTTACATTTTACTTTTATTAATTCCTCTCTCCTATTTCTCCTCCTCATCCTCCTCCTCAGGATTTGAGTCGTCTTGGCAGGGATTTGAGAAAAGTGGTTATCATTGACAATTCACCACAGTCCTACATTTTCCACCCGGATAATGCTGTAAGATGGATAATGCTGTAAGATTGATGGATAATGCTGTAAGATTGATGATACCTTACCCAAAATGAATAATTATCAGTGTATATGATACATTGAAATTTAGAGTACACGATAATCTATGTAGTTATATGCACTTGATTTTACAAGCAATATAATGTTCATTCTCAGGTTCCAGTTACGTCTTGGTTTGATGACCCTAATGACACAGAGCTGCTGGAACTCATTCCTTTCTTTGAAGCCCTAGACAAGGTGGATGATGTGGTGACTGTACTAGGACAGAATCAGCCGCCATTTCAAAACTCTCTCAGCATTAACACTGGACCTTCAGACCAGGCCAGACACCAATGAAACCACGCCCATCAGGAATAGGTCACACCCAGAAATAAGTGGCTTTTTGTTTTCACTTCTATCTTTGTATTATAGGATAAAATGCCACATTATTTTACCATCCACTCCATTCTTACTATGAAATTTTTTTTAAAGAGTAACTTCTTCAATCTTCTAAACATTTTTATGTTGTGTTTTATTTGTTTACTTTTTAAATTGTTATTTGTTTTTAATTTGTATCTTTTGTTCAGCACTTTAGTATGCATAAACACCAATGATGCACTTTGCCATGTAATTATTTATTGATACTTTTACTTTAAGCCATTCTATTTATATGGAGTGCACTATATGAGATTTCTGCACTTTCTTTTTTTTTCTTCTTTTTTTCACTTTGTATTAGCATTTTTAGACAATCTTTATGATATAGTTTTTTTTTGTTTTTTTTTTATATCACAGGTAACCTTTTTTTTTCTAAAATACATTATAGTGTGTTATTGGAATTATATGCATATAATTTTGGTTTGTTGTATATATTATTTGTGGTTGTTTGCGACTTTGTAATGGGATCTCTAATTGTGGTAAAAAGTTGAATAATTACTCATAAGCCCATATTCTATACATTGTTCTATAGCTGATCAGTGTATGTATTTGTGGTTTGTAGATTCCAGGTATGTACTGCTCTAGAATATAGTTTGTGCTTTAATTTCCTACTTGGAAACTCCCTGGGTCAGCCAGCTGAACTAAAACATAAGATTAAGGATAATAATGGTAGAATTTTCTGAGATTGCAGTGGTATGCAAATAAAGAAATTTACCTCTTCTACACCTATTTTACATAGGATAGGTAAATTTCTCATATTATGTGGAAATTTCAGTTCATAGTGAAATTAATTAATAGTAAGAAATGAAACGCCAGACTGAAAGTAGAATATCATGTCCATAAATGACACTATTATGGATAAATATAGCTATAGCATGAAAGCAACTATCCCGATGATTTACTAATTAAAAAAAAAGGCAATAATAGCCGGCTAATTAATGTTAAAACCTTACCATTTAGCTACAACCCATAGCTAGAATATACATGTTAGACTTCAATAATTATCACCATGCAAAAAGTAGAGAATACTGATGTGTATTGGGAAGTGTATAGCACTAGAATAATTGAGTTATACTCACATGTGTATTTCAGTGGTATACACATATGTAAATGATATGTATTCTAAAGTAATCCTTTTATTATACTAACAATATGTATTCATGTAGTATACTCATACTTACCACATGTGTATATCACTGAAATAACATTATATTCAAGCATGTATACTTGACTTATAGCACGGAAATACATCATGCGTATTACAAAGTTATAGCATTGTTATAATCAGGTGTGTATACTTGAATTATAGCACGCAAATACATCATGCGTATTACAAAGTTATAGCATTGTTATAATCAGGTGTGTATACTTGAATTATAGCACGCAAATACATCATGTGTATTACAAAGTTATAGCATTGTTATAATCAGGTGTGTATACTTGAATTATAGCACGCAAATACATCATGTGTATTACAAAGTTATAACATTGTTATAATCAGGTGTGTATACTTGAATTATAGCACGCAAATACATCATGTGTATTACAAAGTTATAGCATTGTTATACTTGAGTGTTGATACTTCTAGTATACACGTATACACACTCGTGTATTACTCAGTAATCCTCCTGTTTTAACAGTACATTTATTCTAGTGGTATACACCACACAAAAATGTGCATATATCAGTAGTATAACACTATGCCTTAAATATTTGACACACAAAGCATCAAATTTTAGTGGGTCTATCTTTATTCTTCATTCGTTCACTCGTTCCTCTTATTAATGTATTCATTTAAATATTTAGTTATTTATTTATTTATTTGTCTATGCTTGTATTTATGTATTTATTTTATATTTTATTTATTTATTCATTTAATTGTTTTATTTATTCATTTAAATATTTTTATTTATTTTTATTCATTTGATTTCTATGCTCATGTATTTTAACTTATTTTTATTTATTTTATTCAATAAATAAATACTAAGGATTAGGTGGTGATCGTTCCCATGATAGAGGCACAGTTTCCTCGCTGCACAGCCACTTAGAGATGCTGGAAAGGATAGTCTCTAGCCCATGGGTCTCCTGTCTGCACCACTATGCCGATGTCCCACATCCTTCAACAAGCCATAGACGTTTGACTCACAGCACCCACGGTCTCAATTACTTATTCAATTACTAATTAGTTATTTATCTTTCATAAAATTATTTTTATTTCATTTTATTCATTCTTTATTTCTTAATTTATATTTTAGCAAATAGCTAAATAAATTATACAAATAAACTAATCATAAAATATAATAATAGTAGTAACTTATTCATCATATTTATTCATTAATTAGATAAAATAGTAAATATAAATTAATATAAACTAATTAAAAAAATAATAATAATAAATGAATAAATAAATAAAATAATAGTAGTTGTAGCTAATAATAATAGCTAATATAATAATAATAATAATAATAATAATAATCTGTGACCTTTGGAGAGAGGCGAGATAATAATAAATAATAATAATAATAATGATAATAAATAAATAAATTGAGTGTATTTCATTCCAACAACCTTTTCAGTAAAATAGGTAAGTTGAAAGACAATTTACCTAACAAAGGTTAAGTGGTTTGGCATCGTCACGAACAATACCGCCTTTTACAACCGTAGCCCTTTAGCCAGAGTTTTCCTTTACCAGACGCAAACGAGCATTCGGTAAAGGGTCTGGCCTGGCTAGCATTAAAGCTCACGTTTAATCTGCAAGAAATGTTATTGTTCCTTACTCTGAGTGTCCATTCGACCTCTTCCACTTAGTTGGCACTGAACTTCCCGATGTATAGGAAGCTCGATAAGGCGAAGCACAAGACTGGGCTATTGTTTGTGGAGTATTTCAGGATGCATTGCCAGAGTGTTTTTTTTGGACCCAATATGCTCATCTTCTATGTTCTAACCATGCTGAATTGCTGTGTGAGCAGGGTGCAAACAGTTGCGTTTATTTGCAAACAGTGCTGCTATACAGCTGGAGAGTAACATTTCTTAAACCAAAGGACTGGAAGGTAATTTTTAAGTGTTAGTATCCTAAATATAATCTCATGAGCTGTAGTAGTCTGGCATAGCCAGACCAACGTAGCACGCAAAGTGCGCGGAGGGTCTGGGGACATGGCCATACCTAATTTGTTCTGGAGGAATGAGGAAGTAGTGAGTGTCCCACCTCCTTTATATCTGAATTTCTACCACAAATTAGCTATGATTGCTAAACCTAGCTTTGGAAAGGGTGGCTGATATGCACAGGAATTTCTATTCCGGTAATTTGCTAACGGTAATTGACCGCCGTAATATATGTGCGGCAGAACAAATTTGGTATGGCCATGTCCCCAGACCCATTCCCAGCATAGCGGTTCGGTACAGGGTCTGGCTACGCCGGACTACATGAGCTGGTGATGTATGTTTTGGATATGAAACATAGCCACATCCTAATTCCATAGTTGTGGTGTGCAATAATTAGATTCTCATTACTATGCTAAGAAAATAAGGCGACTTGTAGATAGTTCTCGTTCCCATAGAACACTACAAGAAAAGAACCTTTGCTCATAATATTCTCCCCTTCTCCCTTCCCACCACCTCTTCCTTTCCTTCACCTTACCCTTCCTGAAGTCAGAGTGAAGAAGTTTTATTAGTGTTTGAACTGTGGTCTGTAGGACTTCTGTCAATGGTGTAATGTCTGCTGCGAGTATGTTCTATACTACCTAGTTTTAATCAGCCTTTTTTTTAAGTACAAGAATGAAAAATGTTACTGAACGACATATCTGCTATGAAATATATTTGATATAATATCAATCATGATCAAATGTTATACTAAATCAAGTCTAAGTTGACACAGTTTGTTGTTGTTTTTTTGTTTTGTTTTTTGTTTTTGGTCGGATAATGTATGTGACATATCAGGTTTTAAGTTTTGGCTAAGAAGTTTTGGATGATCATTTGGATGAGCAAAAGAAAGCCACATTGTTATGGAGAAGTCTGTTCTATATCTAAATCTATATGTGTGTATTTAGATGATCATTTATGCGAATGGCAACATTCTTATTGTCCCTGTGTTCCATCCAACACGTATTCTGAAGTTATGATACTCACTGGCCAGCCTCTCCTCAGTTCCCCTAGTGGTCATTCTCATTTGACTTGTGATTGGGCTGAAGCACTTTTGTTGGAATGTTGAGTTTCCGTGAAGGACTATTTCAGATGTCCATATTGAGTAGAAGAGGTTTATCCATGGTTAGGTACATTTTACTGGCCTTTGATGTTGTTTTTGTTAGTTTGTTGTTGTTTGTTGTTTTGTTTTCTGGGAGGGGGGAAGGAGGGGGTTATTTATTCTTCTGTTTGTTGTTGGTTGTTTTTTGTTTTGTTTGTTTTTTGTTTTGTATTTTGGAGGAATAAAGTAAAGTACATTGAGAAATAATGGTATCCACATATATTTGACTTAGACAAGGTATGTAATTAACCCTCAGCCTGCGTGTGCGAGAGGGATATTGTAGCCGTCCTGTCTGTCAATCTGTCTGTCTGTCATTTTGGAGATTACTGACAATTAAATGTTGTTTTGAGTTACTTGAACAACTATTTAGACCTTTTATTATGCTAGTTTTAGTTAATTTCAGGCACTAGCTTTTGTTGGTGATTGCCCCTTTCGTCACATTGTAATCATGTGAGCTAATGATTCTTGCAGTATATGATAGTTTTGCTTCACGATATCAAGTTAGCATAACGTTTGAATTGAATGGGACTTTTCCCTAGATGTTTCCCTTGAGTACCTTAAGTGTTTCCTCATCACATGATGCATATTGAACATTCCAGCATGGCCGGGAATTGTACAGAACTACATTCATGCACGTTGAAGCATTCCGTATGGAGCGTTCAAGGGAGAATATTGAAAGCTCGCATGATGCGAAAATAGTCAGTGGTCTAATGACAATAAATATATGTATGTATATGTAGGTTACATAATTGCGTGGATGTCGATACTGGATTTACACAACTGAAGGCCAGAGGCCCGAACATAGTGTGTGTAAGTCACTTACTGACCAAACGCAGAGTGGTACAACGTCATGACTCTAGGCTATAGGAAAAGCATAAAACTAATCGTGATTGGACAATTAACTTGTTCACTTCGTAGCAGGTGAGTATGAAATATAGCATTGTGAATTAAGCAATCTGATTGGATAGTTAGAATGTACCATTAATACAAATACATCCATACAGAGAGAGAGAGGGAGGTAAACTTGCTCAAGCTTCACACACACACACACCCCACCCAGAAATAATCTAACCCTGGTAAGTGTGCAAGCATCGTAATTTTATTAAACTGACATTCTTGATAGAGAGCAGCTATATATAGTAACGTGTGTGGTACACCGAGATAGGCATTGGAGGAACAAGAAATGTTACTTGTTGGCATATGTACCGTACCAAGGGGTGGGGAGATGGTTAGGTTATGTACCAGAAGTGATAATTACTAGTGATATACTATAGATTTAAATATTTTTCGTAGAAAGTATAAATGTGGGGGGGGGAAGGGCTTGAATATTTTTTTACCCAAATAGATTGTTATTTATTTTTACTTGTGTTTAATATTAAGGAATGGTAGAAGGTCTTGATGTCTGTGAAGAAGCTTATTGTATTAATAATCAACAGTTGCAGTTTTTCCAGTCGACTTCTAGAAGAAGACAATTTTTGTTGAAGCAGATGTTGGTAAGTGGGTGAGACATTTAATGTATGTGTGTTAATACTCTTATGTTTTCCGATGTACTGTGTGTGTGTGTGTGTGTGTGTGTGTGTGTGTGTGTGTGTATAACAGAACTCTTGTAATTGGGACCAAGTAGGGTTCACTAGTGGGGGGAGGGGAGGAATAGTTTTTCCCTACTTTGTAGTGTGCTATTGAGGCAATTTTATTGCAATTAATAATTGTTTTGCTACTGCCCAAGTTCCACCCCCCCCCCCCTCCTCTTCCCATAATTAATCCCTGCGGCAATATCATATTAATCTTATTATAAAGTTGTGCCAGCTGTAGCCATTCTTTTGCTTGTACTGCAGATTGGAGGAGTGGAATTATCACCAAGATGGTTGGCTATGTGTGGGAGGGGTGTAATCATTGTTGTGTGGGTGTGGTCATTGACATGGTCAAATTATAGGTGTGGTCTGTGTGGGTGTACTACTGTGGTAGGTGCGGTCATGGGGGGGAGGGGGGAGTGTGGCAATGTTTTAGATTATTGCCTAGTAGAATTGTAGGTGTGGTCATTGCTAAGGTCATTAATGATTGTTGTCATGTGTGGGAGTATTGCCATGGTGGGCATGGTCATATGCAGGTGTTTTGCTATGGTGGGTGTGGCAATGTGTTGGAGTGTTGCCAAATGAAATTTTAGGTAGGCAAAGTCAACATTTTAAAGGCAGGGCTTCATACAGAGGGGGGTGGCCCTAAAATTCCCCCCCCCCCCCCAAGAAATCTGAATTTTTAATTATAATTATAAATGGTAACTCAGAGCAAAATTCTTTTTTTATTATTAAAAAATGTAAACCAAAGCACAATTCTTCCACTTTTTTGTTTGAAAATCTCTAGAAATTCATCAAAGTTTACAGCCGAAAGTTCAGGGCCTCAATGGCAATTCTTACGAGCTGACGAAGGTTTTAGTCAGTGATACTGCTGCGTATACGGGTCTTAATGAGCTTCATATGTAGCTGGAAGATCTTTCAACTGATGCTGTTCCAAGGAAGGACGAGGAGTGTGTTCAAAAGTTTAAATGTTTCTGAAAAAATCCCCGTATACCTCTGAATTTTAACAGTGGATAAAGCAGCTAATATTAGCATTACCTCCCCCCCCCCCCAGAAAAAAATCCTGTATGGAGCCCTGAAAGGGGTTTGTCATTTTCAGGAAATTGATGAGTATTTGGAGTAAATTTCTCCACTAAGATTACAACAACTTTGGAAGGGAGGAGGCAGGAGCCTAAACCCCTTACAATTGGCTAAAAATCCATGTCTACTGCATTGTAGAACATGTTATCACTTGTGGTGGCTTTAAAATATTCCGTGAAGTGACTCACTTATGTAATTTTATTATTTTATTTTTGAAGTAGCTTCAGCTGGTAATTCCTCTGTGTAATTGAATAGTTATGATAGTCTTTGTAGCCACATGACTGGTCCACCCAATGATAGTGAGTGTTCATTACTCCTGCGAAACACTCTGAAGTCTAACCCTCCAAACCCCCTCCCCCTCTCCTACCAACACACAACACACGGACACTACACACACACACACACACACATGCACACGCATACACACACGCACGCACATGCATACACACATACACACGCATACACACACGCATACACACACACATGCACACATGCATATACACACATACACATACACACATGTAATACTCAAGTGGACACTACACAGACTCACACACATGCACACTTCTATGAGCTGCAGACTATAAAAGTTAATCAATTATGTCATTTGTACACTCATCTCATTCGTTTATTTTATTTTTATGTCACCCATGCCTAATTACTTGCTGAGTCATGCTCAATAAGGGGTCACGTGAGGGTCGTGTTGTTTGAGTTGATTTGAATGATAAATTGAATGAACTGTCTAATAAGTCCTCCTAACTAGCCTCAGTCGTACCGCTTACTACTTGGCGCTCCATTATACGCCTACTTGGCAGCACCCTGAGAGGGGGTCCTCATCCTACCACTTTGACTTTTATTTTCTCTCCAGTGATGTGTACTGCACCAACTCCTTCCTATTTATGTCCTAGTCTTATTAAAACTACTGTGGTGTGGGTGGGTGGGGTTCTTTGCCACTAGCTGTCCGCTGTCTAACTCCCTTTGCTGTGTGACGCGGGCTGCACTGTGCTTTTATTGGAGCTGCCCAACCCATGGCCCACACGTTCTCTACTACACATGCTCCCTACCCCATGGCCTGTTAACCCTTTACCTTTGCTACTGCACTTCCAGTGCATTTTTGTTGCAGAGAAAACCTCACCAATTTGAGTTTCTGATCCAGACTTCTTCACCCACTACCCATATTCAACATTATTTAATTTTATTGGACATCTACAGCAGAACATTTCATTGTAGCTGCAGAATTTTTTTGTTGTTTTTGTTGTGTCTACTTTAAACAATAATAGTGAGGAGGTTTTTGTGGGTGGAGAAAGGGGGTTGGGGGGAATGTTATTTTGGGGGGGGGGGTGTGGACACCTCTGTTTGGGGGAGGAAGAACTCAGTTTAGTGTGAGGGTGGAGTCCTAGTGTCCCTTTCTCCTCAGTATCAAGCACTGCATTGTTGTACTCACTTCTTCAGGCTCTTTTTGTGTGTACAGTAAGTCTCTCTATTTCTGATGGCTCCTATTTGAGTGTGTGTTTTCATTAAAATGATGATAAAATATTTTATTAACACATTCAATGGCTGTGTACTGCCACATAACAGCTGTTTTTACAATGGCTGTAAATAGCAGTGTTGTGTGTGTATGTAGTAAATATCAGTTACATCTTTTTTCTTTTTTAGCAACTTGAAAATGGCTCTTTGGAATCGTCGGCTGCAGGAGCTAACAGTACCATTAGTTCTGTGGGATAGTGTCCTGTCAAGTTCATAGCTACTGTTATCAATACTGAATTGTTTCATTGTGTTCATTTTATGATATATATAATATAATGTTAATAAATTATTTGTTATTAAAATTTAAGATGTATATGCCATTTTACATGCGTTCCGCTAAAATAGGAATTTCTTCTGCCTCACATAATTAGGTGAATGATGAAAATAACACTAAAATTATCTGACTTATACAGTCACAAGTACTGTATCATCTTGTCTGTTGAGATCTGATGGGATGCTGGTTCCATGGAACATAGGGCAAGTGCTGAGACATTTATTTGCCTAATGAAGTACATGCTACAGTGAAAAGCTGGTCAGAGTGAAAACTCAAGTGCAGAAGTGGGTCATCAATAGTTGTTGAGAGACCCACCATCTTAATTAAACCAGTAAATCGTCATTAAACTGTCAGGTGCAGTTATAGTTATGCAGTGCAATGCAGTATCTTCTCCTAAATCTGTGGCTGGCATGCAGCAGCAGTCTTGGAGTGGGCATGGGACAATAACCAGACTTTGAATTTCATTTTTCTGTTATAAGTATAACAACAAAAGTGTTACTAATAGCTATAGCTGTAAGATAAGAACTCCTTTAAAATAAATAACAGTCCTTAGTGATGTATTTCAGATGCACACATGTAGCTGTGCAAGTGCTTTACTCCAAGTATTTTCCTACCTACACAGATCAAACTGCTGACTACTCAAATGCCAGATAATTGAATAGTGTAGACGCTGAATAGGATATACAACCCTATGTTAGGTACCCATGAGATGATAGCATCAGTAACTACTACTATAGGTAAGGTTTATGATACCTACACAGAAATAACACCTTGCATTAATAGGGAATTGAGCATTATCATAAGTAAGCAGGAAAAAGTCAAGTGCATGTTTTAGCTTACATATTATAGCACCACATGTAAAAGCAACACACCCACACATTTATGCCACTAATAACACCTGCTGCTATTATTTACGGTAAGGCAAGTCTACTAGCTATATCTGTAATATCTGTATAATTTCTCTATGCAGGTTACCCAACTATAAATACAAATTTTATAGTGGCACAATCATCTATGAATTTTTAAGATATAATTTTATTCACTTGATGTTGCCAATTTCTTAACTGGAGACTGTAAATCTACTAAGTTATGTATTAAAATCACTGGCAACAAATAATAGTGATACTTTTTTCTTTTACGTTTGGAGAACGGAGCTAGTGCAAGAGAGAACGGAGCTAGTGCAAGAGAGTTAGCTAGTATAGCTAGCACAATACGCTAAGATTCAGTGATTGAGTTTTAGACCGTTAGTTGACAATTATTAATTCACTAGCTAGAGAAATTCATGTTATTTTTAAACGCTAGCTAATAATATACATACCCGAATAAGTTCCGTTCGTTGTTAGTTTTACTTCCCTCGTAACTATAGCAACTTTATAGGCACCGCCCAGTCAGATTAGGTAAACTCAGCGATCGTCATATGTGCTGATCTATTGCGCGCGCGCGCTCTTTGTGGACGAAAAGGTGGGAGAGTACCTCTGCGTGTGATGGGGAAACCTGGTCAGACTAATCGATGGGGCAAGAATAGGCGTTCTAAACTACGTGGCGTTAATGTGCAGGAGGTAATGGAATTAACAGAATAAAACTAATTGTGAGTGCCATTTTACTTGGAGTTTTGTTCAGTATCTCATCGATTTTTGTTGAAACAAAATAGTTGGGTAGGATATTCCAGAAATTTATGGTTGAATACTAGTGTAGCCTTTTCTGCTGGTCTCATGACTTTATAGTACCACCCAGTAAAAAAAGCGGTTATTACCCTCCCCCCCTCACACACACTCTCTAGATGCTATTACATTACTATTTTAATGTGACTTTAGGACATAGAAGTAGGTGGTGACTCCTTTGAACACCCCTGAATATTTATCAGCAAGGCTGAATTTCCTCGCAGCACGTAAGTTGCTCAATGTGGAAGTGAGTACCGAAAACACACTAACCATTATGCTATTTGATGGATGGTAACCAAAATTGTGTGACATGTGTGTTATTATTCTTTATTAAGGTGGTGCCTAATTAGGGAATGTGTGTGCACATACTCAAGCTAGTGATTATTGGTATACCCAATAAGTTAAGCCTCTATTTATGGAGGTGTGATGTCCTATTTGTTTCAATTTTGTTTGGAGATGACGTGCCGGTGAATGGCTTAAACATTGTGCCCCTCCCCCTCATATACAAGAAGTCTATTCGTGGAGGTATATTGACCCATTTGTATCAGTTTTATTTTAGATAAAAACATTTTATAATGAAGGCCAGTGTATAAGTTATTTATGTGACTAATAATGACTTTCCGGTGGCTGCTGTTTGGGGTGGGGGGAATGTGTATTTGTATAGCCTAGGGATAGGTTGTTGGTCTCATTAATATTGCCATTGTCTGGTGAAGGAACATGTTATTAGTTTAAGGTATACTTGCACAGGGCATGATATGCATCAGTTACATAGAGAGTGAAGTATGTGTAGGACGTGGACTCTTGTCACATGGTAATAAGCACATGTAGCAACAGTTTAGTTATGTGAGTACAGAACAGTAATTACTTGTTGGAGTTTCCAGCTAAGGCTTGGCATAGAGATTGGAGACTGTGGTTTATGCTTTTATCACTTCATTCATCAGTAATGTCCACCAGTGTTAAGTTACTATATATATATAATTCCTCTCATAATTAAGTCTTCTTAGCCTCAATACGTATACTGAAGTACAACTCCCTGATTCTTCAACTCTGATGTTTCATATAGTAAGCTAGGTGCTGAAGAATAGCAGTTGTTGTTAACCCTCAGCGCGCATGCGCCCAGAGGGTTACAGTAGTCATCCTGTCAGTCATTCCGTCCGTCAGTCAACAGGGGATCTCGAAGATTACGGCTACCCAGGCTTTGAAAGCTACATCAAACTATAGCACTTCACAGAGTAAGTCCCTTTGCCGCCCCTTAAAAAACTTGCTTGTCACGTGAGCCAGCTTGCAGGTTGCAAATCACTTTTAAATAGCTAACAATTACATGGATTGAGCGTTTGGTGTTCTGTGGCATAGTTGTTGAGTGAGCAAATAGTTAACCTGGAAGTCGCTGGTTCAAACCCAAGTAGATGCTTTTTTTTTCATTTTTTTTTCATCCCGTTTTCCTTTTTTTTTTTTTCTTCTTGCCTTATTTTCCTTTTCCTACTGTTTTTATTGCTTTCCTATTTTTTCCTTTCATTTCCTCTTTCTTTTGTCCCTCTTCATTGTCTTTTTCTCTTTCCTGCCTCTCATCATGCCACTTCTCTTTCTTTTTTTTGTTTCTACACTTTTCCTTTTCTTTATCATACTAGCTAACTAGCGCTGAGGGTTTGCACTTCAGTGCTCTAGTTATTATTGTTGTTGATGTTGTCATTTATTATTATTATTGGTGAGCAAATATGCTTGGATGTACATGTCTTTTTTGTACTTTAACTCTCGCATTGCATTCACTTGGTGGTCGGTTCCTTCCCATACTCCACTGAATGGAAATCTTTTTATCAATCTTTACCTGATCATCTTAGGAAATTTAATGATTTACCCTTTTGAATTAGATTGTCTCTGACTGGTCTCACAGATCAGACCCTTTACCCAACCTCTATGCTGAGGTGATCTGAAACTTTCACTGTACGTATTTCGTTCTTTAAAAATGTTATTAAAATTTGGTGCCTTAACATGGTTTCTACTGTCTCTAATTGTGGTTGGTTGGTTGACTTGATTATGCTGTGGTTTCGCGTACCTCCAAGCTGTTTCAGTTGTGAATATTGTTTTGCTGGCTGGAATGAAAATGCTGCAGAGTAGATAATAAGTGTTTAGAACTTGCTTCTTGTAGTAATAAATTTGATGTTGGAAAAATTCTTATGAAATTGATGGTTTCAAAACTGCATCAATAAGCTAGAAAAATATACAATTTTTCTTCAGTACAGAGTCGAGAGGCAGACCGGGACTAAAAGTGCCGAGTTACTTAAAAGTGGCATAAACCACAAATTATTTTTAAAAACTACATAATGGTCAGGTTCTCGCAATGGAGCTAACCACACCATAAGCTGTTCAAGGTAAAATAATGAATGAAACAAAATGTATATGGTCGAAGTTCCACACCCTTTCCCAGCATAGCGGTCAGGTAAAGGGTTGGTCTGCATAACTAGGTTATGTTACGGGATGCAGTTAAGTCTACAAAATTCCTGGACTTTTTTCCTATTAGATCAGTGGCGGTGGTTGGTCTTCTTGGTTATTGTGCTGTTTGACATACCCATAGGTGTCCAGAAATGCCATAAAATGTCCATCCCATCCCACGATCCCATGGGACATTCCATGGGATGTCCTTATGTTTAGTGTACAAGTGCAGCAGAGTCAAGTGATAGTGTTTGTCTAATAGACTGGGTGTATGTAATAGACAATCTAACTTAGTCAATCCTTATTTTATTTTGACTGGTGTATTTCTATCCTCTGCCTAGAACAATTCTTACCTTAGCTTTCATTTCTTGCCTGATTAGAGGTATCATTATGTTTAAAGGGCCTGTGTATTGTTCTTTGACATCAACTTCTCCAGAGGAGCTTCAAGGACCATAGCCACGCCCACCACTAATTATTTAGCCGCATCCACCACTATTGTATTAGCCTCACCCACCAGTGATTACCTTAGAGAACGCACAAATTTTTGACCCACAAATTTTAATGGATATATATGAACATCAATGAATCGTGATAGGGAGACAGTATTGTGTTACATAAAAATGCTAATGTATTGCTATTTTTTTGTTTTACAGTTACTGTATACAACCATTCAGCACCTTACCTTGGAAAGAGGTGCATTGTTCCTGATGCTACCACCACTTATTATTACCATTTATGATTAGTAATGAATTGCTGTTACCTTTGATTATGTCTTGATAAAAACTCAGTTGCACTGCTAAACTGTTCAGTCCTTACTGAACTAACTATTTAGTAGCAAAGAATACCTCTTTTCTAGCTACATAGTTACTTATCCTTATTTGAAGCCAGTTGCTTTCAATAAGAACTAGTGAAATTTTCCCGTATTCCCCTTGTGTATATGTGTTATATTGTACAATATGTAATAGTTGGTGGGAGAGTGAAGCGAACGAGACACTCTCAGGGGTAACACAATTGCAAATCGGGGATATTTGTTTATGTGTGGACGTACATATGTCATTCGTATGTTGACCCTTGTGTTTTTGTTTTTGCTTCGTGGTCTACCCCTTCCCATACCTCCACTAAACAGAACATTTTCGTTTAGCGATCCCATATCATTCAAGGAAATTAATTATTTACCCCTTCGTATTAGGTTGTTTCTGAATGATATAAGATTCACCTTGGTCTTAAAAACTTACTGTTATACTCAAGACTGTGCAGTAATTCTTTAGAACTTCATTTTTCAAAGTCGCAAAATGTTATGGTGAATGGTTACTATGGTATTGAAACCCTTTACCAGATGTAATTTTAAAACTCGCCTTTTTTTAGTAGCTGTGAGTAGTTGTCAAAAGCTACTGGTTACTCAGATAGTCAGAATGCGATATTAGAGACTACAGAAAATACCAGTACTCAGGAAATTGAGGTAAGAAAGTGGTTCTGTACTTGTTAGTTAAAGTAAATAATGGTCACAACGACTACGCTTAGCAATCAATATTATCTAAGCAAGACTAATAGACTCTTTTGAAGTGTTTCGTTTGTGCACTGGCTCGCTCGCCCTTTCTGCTCAAGCACATCACCAGTTATATACCTTTAATTGAGGTTTGTATTTATTGCAATTACTCCTGAAACATGAGAGTAAAGCTCAAGTGACGATGGGTTTGTTAATTGTAATACTAACTGATTAGCCTGTGGACATAGTAGTTACCATGACAAATTTTTGTTCTTTGTAGCCATTTTTTAAGATGGAAGTGATCCAAAAAATTCTGATGACACTAATGCAGTTACGTAAAACAGCAGTTTGATTTTCAATAGCTGCGCTTTAATTATCAAAGTGACGAAATGCAAATATCTCAGAAGAAATAAAAGAGAACACCGTCCAATACTATATTAACTCAGAATTAGCTGGGTGTTAGAAAGGACTGGACATGGCTCATTAGAAACCCGACCACTGTACTAGAGGTCAGAACAACAGCATCTTACAGTTTCAAGTATGCTATCGACTGACATAAATGTACACACACTATCATTTTTTTGGTTATTTTCCAATAAAAAATGTTTGCTATAGCAAACATTAAATTTTATTGGAAAATGACCAAAAAAATAATCATATATGTACTGTATCAGATTTATAGTACTTGACAACAAATGTGGTTGCTCAGGCAACAGGTTATAAATGCATATACTTCTATATTGATAAGGTTTGTATGAACACATCAAATAGCAGAGTGTGGTACTCCTCAAAACAGCTACCACTAGCTGTCATATGTAAACATCATCACTTAATTTGACCAATAGTTTGAAGATGCTTTTCAGCCTCCTTTACGAGCAAACTCTACAATTTCCCTCATACTGAACTAATGTGATACCTCTGCTTTATTGCAGCTTCAGCTATTTTCATTAAAGTGTTGTTTTTTTTTTGTTTTTTTTTTGTTTTTTTTTAAAAAAATACCAATCCTTATTCTTAAGTAATTCAACCGAGGAAGTGGGTGTGGCTATTTAAATGAGTGCTGCAATACCTTTCACTAAGTTGCAATGTGCTTTATTTGTAGGTGTCTACCTGGTGTCCTCACTAGGCACTCAGGTGTGGCCACACCTTTCCATATAATGTGTCAAACTTGGAGCAGTTGGAGAAAGTAGCATTATAGTGGACCAGATCGCTCGAGACGACATTGGACAAATGTAAGGCCTTTATAAATGATGATTGTGATGAGGATTATGGTAGTGATGATGATGATGATTATGATTATGGTATTGATGATGATGATGAGAAAGATAATGGTGACGATGGTAGAGATGATGAGGATGGTGATAGCAGTGATGATGAGGGTAATGATGATGATTATGGTAGTAATAATGATGGTGATGATGATGGTTGTGATAATGATGATGAGGAAGATGATGGTGATGATGATGATAGTGTTGATGATAGTGTTGATGGTGGTATGATTATGGTAGTGATCAGGGATTCATACAGGGTTTTTCGTTAGGGGTGGGGGAAATTTTGTATAATCACAAAAATATTTTAGCCACATGAAAATGGTGACATCACGACTATGACACAGATTATTAGATGAAAACTTAGACAAACTATTATGAATTGCTATTGAAGGACCAGAACTAGACAGTCATGATTTTGAAAAATTGTTTGCCCTTTTAAGAGAAACTAGCAGTAGAGTAATTAAGATATAGTTTTTCATATGTACTTATACTGATCATTATTATTTTTCATAAAAAAATTTCAGTCAAGTTAAAAAAAATATTAAGGGAGGGGGGACTAAATTTAGGAGGGAAAACTGACCTTAGGGGAGGGGATCCCAGGGTTCCCATAGTTTGTATGAAACCTTGATGATGATGATGATTATGGTAGTGATAATGATGGTGACAATGGTGATTATGGTAGTGGTGATGTTGATAGTGATGATGATGAGGATGATGGCGATGATGATGATTGAGGAGGATGATGATGGTGATGATGATGATAATTAAGATGATGGTAGTTATGATAATGATAGTACTGATAATGATGTTAGTGATTATGGTAGAGCCAATAATGGTAGTGATGGTGATGGTAAGTGACTATTATTAGAGGTGGAACGAATATCCAGTTATCGGGTTAATCCAAACAAGTAATTGAGTGTTTTTTCTCATGGCCCCCGACCCTGTAATATTTTAACACCTTCGTTGACCCTTGTATAGCTTTTCAGAAAAAGTATAGCTATAAAAACCACATTGAGCCAAAAGTGAAAGAGTTTGTAGGCTATCGGTAAGGTTAAGCAACTCTGTAATAGCTGGTTATGAAAGGAATAGTCTGGCCAGGATATCGAATGGTAGTTTTTGATATCCTTCGAGTTTTGATGATGATGATGATGAGGATCAGATTGGTGGTGGATAAGTAATGATGATGATAATGTTGTATGATGATGACGTGATAATGAAATATGATGAAGTGATAGTGAAGATGATTGTAGTGATGGCCACGTCGTAATAAAATTTGTAGACTGTAATATTAGTATTTGGTTGATTTGTGTTTTTTTTTCTATATTTAATAATGCATGCGCATTACTCTCTGTGAGTTATAAGTTGGCTGAGTTAGCAGCTGGTATTCGAGCCTACACATTTAAGTTGTGCAATTAATCTCTTTATTTTTGTAGTAAAGTGTGATGACGACTGCTGGAGCTGTTGTAGTATGTGTAACATCAGAGACTGATAAGGCAGTGCACAAGTGATCTCATCATTGAAATATCATATTGGAATTGAGAGTAGCAAGGTAAATAATCGAACTATAACATATAACTCCTACGGTCACTCTGTACCCACTCCTATAGTCTCCCTGTGCCCATTGCTACAGTCTCCCTGTACCAATTGCTATGGTCTCCCTGTACCCACTCCTTATAGTTTACCTGTACCCACTCCTATAGACTACCTGTACCAACTCCTATAGTCTCCCTGTACCCATTGCTACAGTCTCCCTGTACCAATTGCTATAGTCTCCCTGTACCCACTCCTATAGTCTCCCTGTACCCACTCCTATAGACTCCCTGTACCCACTCCTATAGACTCCGTGTACCCACTCCTATAGACTCCGTGTACCCACTCTTATAGACTCCCTGTACCCACTCCTATAGACTCCCTGTACCC
>WLWD01000343.1_pt1 | contig 43411 bp, 28 predicted proteins | sample 6712731 | NCBI WGS metagenome assembly WLWD01 (sample SAMN12718690, study PRJNA576275) | sponge metagenome | isolation source: marine sponge | host: Mycale hentscheli | place: New Zealand: South Island, Marlborough, Capsize Point | collected 2014-11-01 | reverse complement strand
AAAAAACTGGGAGGAAAAATAAAACGTTATGTAAAGGCAGCTAATATATATATTTGTTAGTTAAATGTTCACTTAAAAAATTTTTTTTTAACCATTTAAATTTTACTAGCTGGCAACCTAACCAAATACAGGAACACACACACAGATACAGTACAATGTATATATATGCACACAAAATATATACATACATATAATAAACACAACTGAATACCTGGAATTGGAACATACTGTCCTCTTTTAGAACAAGGATAGACAGTAAAATGCCTGTAAGAACTATCTGTTAATGCTGTCAATGCATCAACCATGGGATCTGAAAAAATAGTAACTGCTGCCACTCCTCCAAGTAAATAAATTATAGATTTCAGACCAATCTTCCATTTGGGCTCATCGTGCTCATTATCTCCCTAAATAAGACATTTAAATCTCATAACGATGTCAAACATAATATATATATTTTAAAACAACAAGTAGGCATTGCCATTCAGTATTCAACAAGTTAATGCAAATATCAATTCGTCATGAGTGTTCAGTCTATCATCAGTCAAATATCAGTAATGCAAAAAATCAATCTCAAAACCTACACATTAGTAACCTCATCACTTGGCTTATGCAGTACAACAGACACTGACATCCAATTTAAATAGCAATCACTACCACTAGCTCCAAAAAACAATCATATGGTTGTACTCACATTAATAAAAGCTAAAGATACCCATGTGATAAACGTAAAAAACCCTATTCATTACGGTTTAGTGGAAAGCTCAAAATATATGGTACAGTAAAAGTTATTTAGCATGTACTTTTCCTACACTATTCAGATCACTGATATTATTGAGAACACTGATATATTTCTGAATTTCTATGCTCTCATGTATATGAGCACAATTAAAGCTTGGTTGGATTAAATGTTGTTCAGTAACATATCAGAACACTTACAACTTATAAATATATATTTTATGTATAGGTAGCTATATCATAGTCTTATGTTATCTATTGACCCATTTCTGTTTGCTAAGTGTAGAAAATCCAGCTTCACCTGCAGCCATTAAGCAAATGCCCAATACATGTTGCTCACAACTACAATAGCCAGCTATAACTCAATTTAATGATAATTCAACTCCAGCTATTTTATACAATCCCAACCAAATACACACAAAACAGCTTTTATACTCACATAATCCTTAAAATTTAATCAAAAAATTATACAGCAACTGACCGAATTTACAGATTATACATATATGTCACAATTTAATGTTTATACCATAAGCATTATTTTTTTGATACTTACAAAGTCATTATGTTAAAAAACAACACAAAAAAACAACAAAAAAACAAAAAAAACAACAACAACAACAAACAATAACTCTAGCTCACATCAATTGACTACTCTATAGGTACATGATATACATAGAGGCTGTTTGTGAAACATGCAATGAGAATCTTGCCCCCACCACGTACCTGCCATGAATGTCAGTGCACTACATAACTAAATTGTCTAAGAACATCACACTGGTGTTGAATAACTAGGCTCCATTCCTGTTAATCTAAGTACCACTTACCTACCTCAACCCCTTTCAAAATTATCAAGTAAATATGTACATAATACACTTCAAATAGATGATAAATGGTTCTCAGATACAAAGTTACTGAAAACTAAAGTAAACAAAACCAAATTTTCATGTGATTCATTCTGGTTACTGATACTTTTCTGTTATTTCTTCACTGCAGCTCGTAGATTGGTCTGAATATGTGTAACTTGCAGCAGGTAGGTCTTGACGTAGAAATAACCAGCTCAAAGAGTTTTGTTTATAGCAAGTTCTATGTCTCTAATATGAATTTTGCATACTCTTTCACCATGTGCGTACAGGAATACTTGAGAACTGGTATGAATTGATGGTTATGTTGGCAAATTGGGTTTTCAACAACGGTAGTATATTTAAAATTCTTGTAACTTTACTGTACTGCATCTCTATAGCTGCACTGCACCTTTTTTTTGGCATTGGACTAACTAAGGAGCTATTATTGAGCACCCATCCTTTTTGTCTACACCAAGTTAATTTGTTAGTTAAAGCCACTTCCATCTAAAACTATCCTCTATCTTGGTAGGGACTATTCATTGAGTCATTGATCAGCAGAAGTTCGATGCCTTTGCTTTGTCAACGGAAACATGGTTTTGTGGCAAAAAAAAAAATGCTCAGATTTGTCTGGTCTTATTTACTCCTGGACATGATAGTCTACGATTAATTGCTCCTCTCTTCCTAGTTGTAAATAAAATAAGTATTACTTATCGGGCGTAAATCCTGGTCAATAAGTGGGCCAGATCCAAAATTGACTACAAGTAGGTGGTTGCTCTAGTCAGTCCAGAAGAAGGAGATCTGGTGACCTTGTATATAGTAGTAGTTGCATTGACTATGGGGTAGCTTATCAGGAAAAGCTAGCTATAAAAACCTCAGGAATCAAAAATGAAAGGAGTCCGGTCTGGAATTTTTTTAAAAAAGCTAGCCAACAACATAAATTTAAACAAATTCTACTGTCTGTCTATAATAGTTAATTATCTAGCTACAATAGTATGTATAGTTTGATAGAAAAGATATTGGTTCCAGCTCTAGTAGTATATCTAAGTAGTGGTTATAACATCTGTAGCACTGGATGGCTGAGTAGTACACACATAGATGACTACAACACATAATTGGATTCTCACAAGAAATGCTGACAATAATGTAACCTTGAGATATTCTAAACAAAGTAGAATTCAATTTCATAGAGAGCCTTGTTTACCTCTGTGCACATAAGCCAATGGTTTTTCTAAGCTGGGAAAACACTAAAAGCAACACTTTTCATCATATCATTCCAATGCCATACAAATTGTTATGAAAAAGACGTGTGAACTATATATTAATGGTTCATCACTAGAGCCAGATAAATACACCAATTTCAGCTATGAATGTTACCTCACTGTATATTCACTTTAAACCTTGTGGGAAGCTTACTTGATCAACTTCCTTGGTTTTATCACTTTCTTTAATCTCTACAATTTCTTCAGGGTTGTTCTTAGGCTTAGCACGGTGAGTACGCCAGGCAGTTGCAATTCTTCTGGTATCCTCTGAACATAGTATAAATACAAAAAAAATATATCATAAACTGCAACAACAATATTCTAGACTTACTCTCTAGCAGTGGAGAAGTTTCACTTTTTTGACTAGTGCTTTCATCTGAATTTTGTATAGTAGACTTATTTTTCATTACTCCAGACAGTAAAAAGGTTTTAATAACTCTTCTTTGAATCCTAGTAAAAAAAATAAAAAAATAAATAAATAATAATAATAATAAATATCAAAACCCTGATATCTCACATTTCTTGTCGCACTTTTTCTTTTCGAAACGAATCTTTCCTTTGTGAGCTCACACTGTAAATGACCTTAAATGAAAGTTATGAAATACAGTGAATAAGTTGCAATAAATTTATATCTCCAGTATTGTACTTCATTAAAATTAACTGCATATCTTTAGCAATGTTTTTTTTTTTTATCAAGTTGTCATCTAAATATTAGTCTCAAATAAGATTAAAAAGTGTCCAAAAAATGTACTAAACACTAGTGATCAAGCAAGCAGTTGTATTTGTGTTATTCTTGAGCCAAGGCTAAAATAAACTATTTTGTCTAAATTCTATATCAATTGTAATCACGAGTGCACTATGTACTTTAACGTATAATCCATCTAAATTATTTTTTGACTCCCCAATATATATCCTTCATATTTCATTTATGTACAAATGCACAAAAACCTCAAAGACTAAAACCACAATGACTATTAAATCAGAGAAAATTACAAAGTTGGAAACTAACATTTAATGTACATGTATGTATGTTGTCTAAACTACTGGTGTATATACTGTAGTTAGCATAAAGGTTGCACTCTATCATAAACACAATAATCACAATCATCCAGTTTCAAACGACTGATACCAATGTGAATAAGCTTTACTCTTTGGACATACTGTAGCTTATAGTTTTTTTAATTTTTCTATTGAGACATAGATTATTCATTTCCTTTTTACTATCCTATTCTTTCTATCATCCCTTTCTCTGAGAAAGTAATAAAATCTTTCATTCTAAAAATTGTTGGTATCTGGAACTTCTTCTACCTTCTGATACACTCACACACACACAAAAAAAAAACAACTCTAAAACTTCCTGTATTATTAATCACACATCTACACAAATAAATAGATGCACTTTTATCATATCAAGGTACCTCCCTAGTTTGATCCTTTTGCATGTAAATAATATACACCTATACCTCTGCTCCAGTCTTCTTTTTACAAAAAATAAATAAACAAATTAATAATAATAATAAAAATAAAAATAAAAATAATAGTAATAATTAAAAAAATTAAAATAATAAAAATAATAAAACTAAAACTGTGAGTTCAACGAAGTTTCAAAGGGAAAGATACTCTCATATTCTCAACTGCCATAACGCTAAAATAATTCATAACCAAATATTACCTGGAAGGAAAGATACGCAATAAGAAATACAAACGCCAAAATAAATGTGGCCAAGGAAGAATATCTGACATAGCTTGGCTGACCACTACGAGGATAATTAGTGAAGTTGGCATTCCTTGTAGGACCATAGTGCCAATCGGCTCCTTGAACAATGCTATAAAAAAAAGTATACATAGATACATAAATATATGTATATATTAAACATATAAAATAAAATAAAATGAGTTTAACACATGTATTGAATGATAACTTACAAGTATGGAATTGTAGTAATTAGCATAATTATTGCACTGTAAGTAACATCTGGAAAAACTGTAATTCCCTGTTATGATAGCACAGGAGTTGACACATTATGTACATCACCACAATAAAACAGAAAAATAGGACTGTACATTATAAATACTGTATACATACCTGTTTAACAAAACTTTTAATAGTAAATGAGCTTGTAGTTTCGTCTTTGCCAACCCCATTAACTATGTCTACACGTCCAAGTATGAGACTTCCAAGCCAAGGAAGAGTTAGCAACATGATAGTACTTCCTGCAAGAGTCCTATTTATATATATAACCAATTTATAATTCAATCATATTTTATGCTACTTAGAACTATTCTGTAAAATAACCACTAATGTGTAAGTTGTCAGAGATGCACCCTAAACACAATTGCTCAGATACTTTCTTTTGAGGGTTAAAAGAGTAGCCCTAATTTGTTATACATGTATACAAAATATAATATTTAATACACACACTATAATAAGTTATGTCGTGTTTGCATGAAGACTGTAATCAAATGCAAAGTTTTCACCTCAATTAGTCACCATAAAGAAATACTATAAGATAGCCTAAGGCGCCTTGTATAACAATATACATATGACCTAGCTTTCTTTGAGATGAACAGTTGGCCTCTTGCTACAGAGGATCAATTTAAAAACAGATATGTGCTTTTTGAGAAAACATGTGATGGGAGATAAAGTACCATACTGGAAAATAAGTATTTAACACAATTTGTAATAATAATGTAGTATAATAAATTTGGGATGTACTTCTTTTCTTCAATGAAGCACTAATAAATCATGTTCGGGGAGTTCGTTTCTTCAAAACAGAAAAGTATGTGATAGTAAAAGAAAGTACAGTAAAACTTTAAGCATTCATTAATTACAAGCAAATCAATGAAATGGCATAAAGTAACGTGAATGCAGACCTATCAGGTCACTCGCATTAATCTCTTTCATACCCAAGTACGGTAAATTCACATGACTGAGTGCCATGTGGTGGTGAATGGCTGCTATAAGCAAGTGTTTGGATTATTTAAGATCACCTCCACCCAGCATGCTTGTCTCTCAAAAAGCTACTTGGGTGAGACCATCACCATTGCAACCTATACAGTAGCTATAATTTTCAAAGGATATTCATCTTTTGAATAATATAAAAAAATGTGATAAAGCACTACTTGGCAGACTTTTTATATTATATGCCAAAAGTGAGCTCTAGTAGGCATGGAGCCAAACCCGGAGAGCACACTGATATGTGTACATAAGGTAGCTAATATGGCTACTTACAACAAACTTAAATCAATTGACTGGTATGTTACAGGGTCAATAAACTTCCCAACATATAACACAAGCTTGCCAAGCTTCTTTCTTTTTATTCAAAGACAATAAAATAATTGGACAAATGGAAAACAGTAATGTACTGAATACTCTCTCGTCTTCTGATGCAGGCAACTTTCGACAGCAGGTCCTTCTTGAATACTGCTGCCACCAAATGTGGGGGATAGTAGTACAAGGAGTGCGTACACCTCTGCCAGTCTAAACACGTAGTGAGGATGAAAGAAGGGGGCACTTAAGCTTAGCTTGCGTTCACTCCCAAGTAGTAGTTGTACATAAAAAATGATTTTACTGGCAGAAAACTTGAAAATTAGCTCATAACATGTGTTGGAGTTGCAGTTGCCTCTCTTTAATTAGGGTAAAGCAGTGGTGCCTTAATTTAGCTTCACTTGAACTAGAGCAGAGTGACAACAATTTTTCAATTATGTGATAGAACCTAATTTATTTTTTCTGCCATTCATAAAAATTTTCACAATCTATATGTAGATTGTGCTGTACATTCTGTTTTTAATTGATTGGACTACAAACTGGAGATTGACACACTATCTATAGATCGTGCACCACATCCATATATTATGCTGAATAATCCATAGACATTGGAATGTCAATTAGCAGTCTATGAAAGATAGGATAAGATAATTACTTGTACCATGTTAGCAAATAAAATTTCAATCTTGATGTTCAGTTTAAATGTTTATCAGTAATAGCACAATGTCTCCAGCACAAGAACATAAAAATGGCTCTAAAATAATGTCATTACACAATAAATATAAAATTACAATGACCATTTTTATTAGCATAACTTTTTAAACCTTACCTACACTATGTATTTATTTACCCCATTCCAACTGATATCTCTGTATTTGCAATAGTTTTGTTACTATTAATCCCAGAGAAAATTATCATAGCAGAATCTGGTATTGCTCCAAGTAATGGAAGAACAACTCCACCAATAATCCCAGCAGGCAAGCCAAGATCAAGTAGCAGTTCAGCACCATCTGTAGTACAATATAGGGAACAATCATATTAGTTCAAACTACAAATTTTAAATTGCCTAAGGCAGGACCAATAAACCAATTAAAAAAAAAAACAAATAAAAAAAACAACATGTGGGTAGGGAAAAGTAAAATATTTGTTTAATTAATTTAATCAGTACAGTACGTGAATAACTGTAAAACAAATGCAACTCATTCTAATTACAAAAATTTCATGAAGAAGCAAATGAGCATTATAAATATAGTCAGGCAGCCAAAGGGCTATTTCTTGCTTAATTTTGATTTACTCGACAAAGTTTATTTATTCCTACTGACTATTTATCTTTGGGATGTACTGCATTAAAAGATCAAGGTGAGTGTGAAGCTGCTACCCTTGGGAAACTGAAAATGGACTAATGAGATTGAAATTCATTTTGCGTTGAGGTAAATCACATAGCAAACAAATTGAGGTTATTATTTTTTCAACATGACTGAGCAGTTGTACTGTAAGTTATTACAATCATCGACGCATGGAGCAAGGCAGAATGTAGAGCAACTCAATCAAACTTTCACAATTATCAGTATTTTTATACATAGTTTTACAGTGTCTTTATGATATAACATGTACACCTTTGTACATGCGTACATACAAGTTATTGTGATGCTAACCAACTGCATAGATACATGTGAATGAATGTGACCCATACTGGCAAGTGACAACAGCATGATGCTACAGTATTGACTTCATACTTCAAACATGCACTGTATAATATAACTTAATCCTATAGTGTCTAATAGAGGCTGAATTGACCAGGTAAAAACGCGGATTATTAAAACCCATATAACTTGTGTAATCATTGTGTTAGACCGTAACTATCTAAATAATTGAATGCAGCAAGATCTGTCTGTTACTTTGATATGCTTTTAGATGGAGCACTGATATAAAGTTTTCAAAGTTATGGCTGAAGCAAATAAGAAAACTTATAGCATGACAGTGATTATCAATTTGTTGACTCTAATTGGAGATGAAAGTACAATGTTCTAGAATACAAAAGAGCGAGATGTCAAGAGTTGCGATGAAGACTGTTCTATTTTTTGTTGGATGGTTCTCTTTTGATGGTAGTATGTATCTCTCTTCAGGTAGTGTAAAAATTGTCTTCCTTGATGTAACTATCCTTCTGAAGGAAATCATAAAATATACCATGAATATTATACTTGAGCTTGTTGTGCACTCAAGTAACTAATTGTAACATACGATTTGGTTGTATTTTACTTCTTATCATAATGTTGTTTTCAATTTCACAAAGTTCATGATTCTAGCTTGTAAAACACAGCAAATGTATTGTGAGTGTCCCGCATATATATGCACACGTATAATAGAGAATGAGAATAAAAAGGTAAAATAACACAGTAGCTATCAGCTAGAGAGTCGGTCTAATAATGATATGTAAGCGTTTTTTTAATTAATCAGCATTACATGTATCTCATTTCCATGGCAACATGAGGTTTTGTGTTTATGTAATTTGAAAGGTAAAAGTCTTTCACATGACTATATTTATAAGAGCTTAGTCAATAGCATAATAGTCTACAATTCTTATCTCCATACTTTAGCCCTTCCTTTGGGCTAAATTATGGGGACAACTACCTATTGACATTGTGGCTATTGTCAAGTTAATTGTTATTATATATTTTTCTGTGTATTGTTCATAAGCTTCTGCTAGATTAAACCAGATGCCATTAACAAGCATCTCTAATAAGTATTTCCTGGAAAAATAAAATATTTTTTATTTTTACCCTTGCAGCATAAAAAAAACAACTCATTTCTGATCTAACTAATGTAGATAATTTGATCAAATATGACCAATTAAAAAAATATTTCTTTAACGATACACTATCTTGGCTCAAACTATTTGATATGGATTGTACATGACCTAAATTTTGAACACACAGCTCACAAAAATCATGGAAGTTAGGTTATACTGCGAGCGGTAAGAGCTCAAAGCTGGGTTACTTCACAGCTGGTCTTTCATGTCAATATGCAGCATTTGCTGCGACTATAACAAATACCAAGACTACTCCAACTGATGACAAGGCTTATATTGATCATTTTTGTATTTTCCCCATGACTCTAATATCATGCCATTGGTGCATGATAGAGCCAAAGACATAAAGAAATATTATAATACATGCAGTATTGTGGTCTTGAGGATAATCTAATTTCATTTCATTTTTTATAATTTTTGGGAACATTTTAGGGCATTTCCTTAATTTCCATGTAATAATTCCTTCTGTGATTTTTGTGAGGTATATAATAAACTAATTTTATTAAAAATGACATAACCACAAACATTTCAAAATTTCCTGGCAACAATAACGTAAACTTCGTGGATAAAAGTGGCATTAATTGAAATGTCCATGTATGCTGACCAAAACTGCTACATAGGATTGGATCATAAATCTATGTATTTGAGATAAAATATGAAGTAGATACAGTGTGGGTTATAACTGTTCGTCAATGCTCAGACAAAAGTCAAAACAATACTCAGCTTAGTCTGACATTGAAAAATCTGGTAGTAAAAATGTTATTACATATTTTTATTGCTATATACAGTAGGAGACAAAATAAAGTTCCGAATTCCATTCCGTAGTAGCCAATATTTTCTAGCTAGAAACTCTTCCACAGCTATATCAGCAAGCTAAGGCCTTGTATAGACCATTAAATGCTATGGAGATAGTGCAAAGAAGATCATACAAAAATTTAACTTGATTCAATAAAGCTGCAGACCGAAGTTCTGACGGGCACAGAGCTAAAATGAGGTCCGCACTTCATAGGCCTCCTGTTAGCTACTGATGGACATCCAGTAGTAACAATTCTCCGCGAGACAACTTCGAATAGGAAGGTTTCACATATTTTAGCTTGAAAAGCTCCGCCTCATGATCCTGTAAACAAAAAATCTGAACGTTTTATTGGATAAACAATTTTTTATATTTCTTTGATCGCGACATACAGTGAATGACAAAGATTAAAACGAGGTAACATGGTCGAACAGAATGGGCGTTATGGCGTACCGTTCCCCCCTCCTTTTTTTAATTGTTAGACGGCCATTCTAGAACAGAATTCAGAACTTTATTTTGTCTTCTACTGTAGACTTAAAAATCAGTAAAATTTAATTCATATTACTAATTAATCTTTTTTCAAGAATTGATGGTTAATTTCTATTATTGTGTCAATAGTTTTGTGAAAGAAAGCATATTTTTGAAAAGTCTTGTTCATGGCCTTGCTTGTTGTGTGTGCACTAAAATAGATTGTTCAATGCTTTATTTATGGACAAACAGGTATGCCAGAAAAGCAATATTGCTGTTGCAGTGAAAATAATTGGATCTGATCACTTTGGCCGGCTAAATAGCAAACAGTTAATGTTTGGGTCGGATATCGAGCACTATGGGGTGGTAAATGTCTGATGTCCAACCGTAATAATCCACACCATTGATAATATAATCTGAAAATTGGCATTCCCCTCAAAGTTACGTAATTGGAACAGTTAAAGATTACCACGATTTATTGGCGAGCGAGCGAGACACTTACAGGGGTAACACAATCGAAAATCGGGGATGTTTGTTTATTTATTTGTATATATGTATGGACGTACGTAAGGCATTTTTGTACTTTGACCCTCGCGTTTTTGTGTTAGTTCGGTTGTCGACCCCGTCCCAAACTTCACTAAACAGAATCCTCTGTTTATCGATCAGTACCCATATCACCCTAGAAATTGAATTGTTTACCTTTTTTGAACTCTTTTACTGGTGCAGTTAAAACGAGAAAACTTACAGGACTTCCATTTCTATTCGAGTTAGTGGCTGTGGTAAGTCAATGCGCTCTTTGTCATGGTTATAAGCCGTGCGCAACAGTATTTACTTGAAAATACATTGTCCACAGACTACCGCGAAGGTAAGTCTGTGTAGGTGCATGTCCAGTTGTGTCAAAGCATTGTGTATTCAGAAAGCATTGTGTTACAACCACTACTTAGCTAAAGAATATCAAAAAGAAAACTTTTAAATAACGTGTATTGTTTTGTTTTGTATTTTCCCTTCAATTCAAGCAGTTGCAGAGAGTTGTTACTATGGCACTGAAATCCCTTTACCCGTGTATGCGAAATTAAAAAACTGGACCTTATTTTTAGTAGCTTCAGTGTTAGAAGTAAAAATCATTCATATAAAAATAGTATAGTCTTTAGGCTCGCTCGCCATTTGTGCTCAAGCACATCACTAGTTACATTTAATAGATTTAAGCATAATGTATTAACCAAATGAATATTTAAACTATACACACAAAAGTGAGTAAAAGAAAATAACGTAACTACAATGTCATGTGTTTGATCCTAAGAAAAACATACCTGAAACAAACTTAGCAGCCACTCCAAGAAACATTCCGTAAAACAAACATAGTAGTAAATTCCCCGTAATCTAAAAATAAAAATAAATACATTCATACATACATACATACACACATTATACATACATACATACATACGTACATGTATATAAATACATACATATTGTAATTGACTGATGTAGTACAATCACTTGGCTCCATAAATAGAGCAATTGACCCTTACAAGGTTTAATAGTAAACTCTACTGTAGGAATGCATACAGAAAAAATCTAGGAGGGACCAAAAAAATCTAGGAAGGCCATAAATGACTTGTTTAGATTTTAGGAAGGGAAAGAGTAAAATACAGACACATTCTGTTCTTTGAAACTATGTAGTACTTAAAACATGCACAAGCATAATAATTTCATGTTGCATAGTCACTATACAGTATTAAAGATTTTTAGGGGGAAGGCTATTTTAGGCAGCCAATGCCCCCACCACCCCAAAAGTAGTTAGACCGAATCTTGCATAAGGGATCCTCCTGGAACATTAACTACTGCTGCTCTTTATACTGGACTAGCTCCAGCAGAAAAGCAAAACAATCTAATGGATGCTAGTATTTATACACACTAACTGTAGAAACAACAACAAAAACAAAAAACAATCATCAAATCCCAAACTAAGCTAACTTTAAAAGTCTGTGAAGAATCTATAAATGAGATATTGATACTATTTATACTAGCCCATTGAAAACTGTAGTTGTTTGCCATGTCAAAATGTGTGTGAATACACGGTATATATTTACATGTTCATCTTGCTTATTTTTATTTTTTTTATTTTTATTTTTTTGCTTAATCCAATGGCTTTGTAAGACTGCAATCACATCTCAACATTACATCTCTGGACAATGTGAAAAGATTCAATCCATTATAGATTGCCTGTTCTATTTCTTTCCTTTTTTTCCTTTTTGGCCTCCTTACCCGTTTTTCTTCCATTGATTCGTTAGCTTTTTGAGCTCACTCTCTAAATTTTAACCTCTTAAGCTCTTTTTTTTTTTCTTGCTGATCATTTTTATACAGTCAAAAAATACCCTATAATAAAATATTGCTACAGATAGCCACAGAACTTCATAGCATGAGCAAGCAGATTAGTAGAAATGGGTACACAAAATGAATATGGCAAAAACAGGCAAACGTACTCCTATGGCTATCGAAGACATATACATATATATATATATATATGTATATATCAAAAAGTCATTAGTAAGCCAGCCACTAAACAAGGTGAAGTTTTAGTAGTAATAGTATTTATGCATAAAATGCCCATTAAAAATGTATGGGAAAAAAATCGCTATTCAATTGAAATCGCATGGGAAAGTGAAATAGCACATACATAACTAAGTGAAATAGCACAGAAACTAAATGAAATACCACGGTAGCCAAATGAAATAGTACGTGTAAGTCCACATGCATGCAGCTTTAGCCTTGGAAACACATTATTCGAGTAGTTTCTAGTTGGAGACTATGTCATTCTTTAGAGCAGAAGTTCTACCCATATTATACGGAATTTTTTCAACAAATTAGAGGATACATAGGTTGAAAACAAAGTTCCAGAGGAAGCTAATCCTGAAATACAGAGATAGTGAGTGAACGATACAGTGTAGCTACAGTACAAATGATTTTTTTTTAAAAAGCTGGTGCACTATTATTGAGTGATAGCATGGGTAACCTGTGCTATTACTTATACTAAATATATACAATCTTATGAGACTTAGGGGCATCTCATTTCATGTCACACAGTAAAATTCGTAGGTCAAAAACAATTTGAGAAGATATTCTTTATCATACACAAAACGTTCATAACAAACAATTGCCACATGAAACCAACATTTTGGAACAAAAACAACTCCCAAGTACACAGGAGAATTTAAAAAAAAATTGATATAAAAATCTGTTTCTTTGTCTGCTATAATATAGCTGCATCAGAACAATGTCCTTACATTTAAAATCTAAATTCCTTTCAAGACTACGCAGGCTATCTTGAACAGGAAGTAAAAAGCCACACAACGGGGTATACCAACCTATAGAGGACTTATCACAACTACAATATAAATGCTATGCCCACAAACACATTAGCAGTAATTCCTAAAGTAACAGTAATTCCTAAAGTAACAGTAATTCCTAAAGTAGTAACATAATTCCTAAAGTAACCATGGTATTATAGGTCACTCCTTCCTTTTCCTAAGCCCACACCTTAACTACAATATGCTGTAATTGTGTCACACATATACGGATCCAGTTTCCAAATATTACTCCAAACACTAATTGCACGAGCCCTGGCTAAACATTGTGGTAAGATTTTTATGTCTGGTGAGGCCCCAGAGTAAAATGTGAGAGTGCCACTAGCCATAACCCAAAATGTAAGAATCTGTTAATCACTTATCTTGGTCAACTTCAGAGAATTTACGACACCCTGAACATTCTTTTGACAGATTCAAATAATGGTGGTCATAAATTTAATTGTTAATAATAATTACAGTGGTGTTATTTGTGTAATTATTTAAACACGGTCTAAATTGCTGAGCTCTATTAATGATGCAAGTGGTGGTCTAAACAACTAAATCATGGTCATGCTGCATCAAGTAGATCATTAGCCAAATAATGACAATAATATGAAATACAATGTATTGTGTAAAACTGATTTTGAAAAGTCATTAAATCCAATTGACTGGCTATGGCTGTAAACCTTATGAGCATTAAGCACAATAAATTGAGAAATAATACATATACTATAAAGGTTGCAATACTGAAGAACATCAAAATGCACCGTGTCAGACAACTGGTGAGATAAATATGATCACTCACTCAATCAATCAATCAATCAGTTCAATCAATCAACTAATAAATAAAAATGTAACAAATGACATACACTTTGTACACTTACCGTATAAGAGCATGGAAAGTATGAAAAAGTACAACTGGACTCCTATTTCAGAAAAAGTACAAATAAACAATCATCATGAAACAAAACAATTCACATTATAATTTAACCTATTTTCTAGCGCACACAAATTGCTGTTAGATGAACAATCTATTCTACTATATTACAAAGGGAATGATAAATTGGTGACCATGTCATAGTGAAATAACATCCACATCATTTAAATACGATTTATATTTTTCACTTACATGCCACATACATTTAAGTGAAATATTCAAATTTCATTGCAATCAACAGGCATTTATTCTCGTATTTTCCAATAGGCCAATTGTTTAGTACCCACAGTATGTCGTAAACTATATTTGGTGTTGTTAAAATAAGAGGTGTAAATTCTCATGGCTTCAAAACTGGTTCTTTGTGGTAGAATGGCCCAGCCACTCCCCCACACTTCGAACACCCACTCATATTATCACTCAGTTAGTTTATTATTAGCATGCATCAGTTACTTGTTTGTACTTATTCCCACGCACTGGTCATTCACTTCGAACAATTCATTCCCACTCATTACCCTCATACATCACATATTTATATCTCTCCATGCATTGGGCATGCTCAGGAGGGTTCTCTATAATTGGCCTTCCTGTGCTTGCTTCTTTTGAGTTGTACTATCATGCCTTAACCAACATTCATTTTTGATAGAATTAAACCTCTGTCAACTTGGGTTTGGGAGCCTTAATAAGCTTTGGCCTTGCAACTCTGGTGGCAGCGTACCTCTGGCCCTTTCCCCTGCTATCATAGCCTCCAGCCCTGCTACCACATTCTGCCACAAAATCATTGAGCATACGGAACCTCAGTAATCTGAACAATAAGGGACAGAAGGGTGTTCAGATTATGAAAGTTCTGATTAGTGAAACGTTTTCAAATAATCCAGTTTTTAAAGGTAATGCTTGAGGTTTAGTTTTGAGAGCAACATTGCTTGCTGTAGAGAATTACTTTTTCTCTGTAAAGAAACAACTAGAGTAGCACAGAGGCAGCTAATGTATAAAAAGGATAAAGTAGCAAAACGACCTGCTTCTCAAGGTTGGGGGACCTGGCTTTAAGGGGTGGGGCTCAACCTTGCAGCTGTGTTCAGTGGATTAACCAGTATTTCAGGTTAGTGATTTTCATAGTGATTTCCAGATTACTGAGGTTCTACAGTAGTTAATTTTGACAGATGTACAGTACATGAAATTTAACGCTACTGTGACAGTAGTATGGGTTGTCACACACATCTATTATTCACTACTTCTACCTGTAACATCAAGTCTTTTCCAAATCTAAATTCAATGATCATAGCACAGAAAATTGATAAATAAAGGTCTAAGAAAGAAAATCGTATAGTGGGTTTTGGCACAAACTCAAGGGTCAAAGCTTCTGTGTATTTTGACCCAGTCAAGGGTGGATGAAAACTTCTAATACTAGAGGTCACAGTGACTATATTTGCTGTATCTACTGCAATACTCCACTCATTCAAATCACATTGCAGTCAAGTAAAAAAATTCATCAACCCCCAATTTAATAAATAAAACTATAGGGAGAGGGAAAGTGAGCAGAGCAAAACAAAATGTACACAGATTACTATAAAGTTTCCTACAGCACCAAATAACATTTAATTAAAATGAAAGTAGAATAAATTTTATATACCCATTTAAGCTATGGATGTGGTGACATCATGGTGAAAGGACAAGGGGTCGACTTATATAATTAACTCACAATGTACTTGTAGCTAGACTATTCAATTTCGAAATTATGCATTTGAGGCAGTGTAGTTATGAGGGTCAAGGATTGGCTAATATTTAGGGTAGTTAAAATCTAAATAATAGTTACTTTGTGCAGTATTCAACCAGCCTCCCACATCAACTTACATTGGGGAAAGTAAGCATTGAAGCACCACACGAATAATTACTGTCATTCTCGTAAAAGTCATAAAAGTAATCTTCAACTACCGGAGACCCATTCGCACCCAACATCACTGAAAGAAAAATAGCTAGCTCTACTAGCAAGACGATCATCTTTTTGTGCAGCGTAAATCAGTAAAAGTGGGTGTGGCGTTTTTGGTTAGTTTTTTTTTTTGACCGCCCTCTTTGGCACTCAAGGCCCAACCCAAAAATGAAATTGCATTAAAAAAAACTTCCAGTGCTGCTGTGTGATGTTGTTGAGGAGTCTTCTATCGACTGTACGCTGCTAGCTGTGTATTTACTGTAACTACCTAACAGTGAGGTGCGATTCCGGGTGAACAGACCATCGCTTCGACTCGTCCGCGGCGCGGTACTTCGTAAGAAGTGTGGCTCCTGCTTAGGTCTCATGTTGTCACGATTTTCGTGTGATCAGTCTAATTCTTGTGTGACTAGGTTTCTAGGCTACTTCAGGTACGTCTTTCGGGTAGTAATCACTATTTCTTTAGGCTCTAAGGTATGGTCAATGAATAATATTAGTACTTGCTAGTACAACGTTCTGTTCGTGTTACTGTGTTGTCTCTACAGGGCTGTTTATTTACAGCTTATAGCAATGTAGTTTGAGTAATTAATTTAATGTTGCTGCCAAGAAGTATTATTAGGAATCATATTAGTGTATACCTTAATTATTGATTTTAGTATCTTAAGCTTAAAACATGGGCATAAAGTTCGAGGAAAGTATTTCTCTCTTTAATCCTATATTTAAATGAGAATTAATCTGCTAAGGAAAGTCTGTTGTAACTAACAGTTAAAGTATCGTAATTTAGCTACAGAAATAATTCAACATCAATAGCATAACTTTTTATCAGATAAAGAGAAAGTTAACATCTACTAATTAGTGTAGAGTTTAATATAGTACTATGTGAACACCGCTTTACAGGTCTAGACAAGTAGTATGATATCTACAGATTGGCTGGTATATTCATCACCACCTTTGTTGTCACAATCTATGAATAGTGATATATATGGCACCAGCTAGTCCAGCTTGCTCTTAATAGTTGTAATTGATGAAATCCTAGAAGTGTCTCACCAAATATGTTTACGAGGCCATTAGCGTAACCCAAAAGTAAGAGTGTCACAAGTCATACATCTTCCTGATGTTGATGTAAGTATGAAATTGCGTGTAGCTTTCCTTCCAACTTTATATATACATGTATAATATCTTATATTTTGATGGAGTATCTGGTTGTGGTAACTGTTCGCTGGCCATAACATAGTTATGAACCGGGTTTGTATTATTATCACAAACCTTTGCCACTAGGCTTCACCCTCGTTTCTAGGGATAGTCATTACATATGTGACGTGACTTTTTCGGTTAATCTTGCAAAATGTGGCTCAAACAGTTTACTTTTTCTTCTAGACCTAAGGTAGAAAATTTGAATAAGATAATTCATGTACATGTTTCTTCAAGTTTTGTGGCAGCACATGTTGCTTAGTAGGAGTTGTATAATAGATATTAATTTATGATAAAAATTACGGTTTACCACCAATGCCATCATTGATGGTATTGAAATGAGGGAGTTTGCCATGTTTATGATTATACATGTGTACAAATCAAATTTATTAATGCTAAATACCAATAAGCTTCTATGGCAAGAACTGTATTAATTTACTGTAGTTATGTTGCATGTGCTGACCAAGTCTGGGGACCAATGTACTATATTCAATGGCCTGCTTCTTTTCACCCAAATTGAACTTATTAGTAACCGTTCATCAATTTAATTGAAATATAGCAACCAATGTAAGGTGATACTTGCCAAAAACCTTGTAGAAAAGATCGCACACATGTTTATTCAAATATTTTTGTGTGTGGTCTCTAACATGGATTACATAGCAACTGGAGATTGAATGTTTTGATATTCTCTATAGCTATAAGTGCAGTATCCGGGTTATGTTAGTCAGTTTTTCGGGAAGCAAAAACCCTTTTAAGGCAACATGTACCACACTTTATTCTAAGACAATGCTGGTTAAGTCCCCATGTAATAATAATTGTGATAGCTTCTTTAATAATGATAAGGAATCTGTTTTGTCATACTTACTATTTCTGTAATTCTAGGCTTTAATAGAAATACATGGCATTACACTCAAACTCCCCTAATACGGGCAGCTAGGGACTGGGCACTGCCTGTAACTGCCTGTAACTCAGAAATATCTGTATCTGAGAACAATTATATTTGCACTTGTATTTTAATACACTATACAGTAGGAGTCAAAAAAAAGTTTCGAATTCTGTTCCGTAGTACGGACCTAAAACGGTAGTTTTTAACCGTAGTTTTTATCGTTGCGTTCCGTACCGTTTTGACTAAACGGCCGACACTGTTTACTAAAACGGTAAAAAACGGTGAAGCATTTCCGTCGATTCACAGATATTTTCTAGCTAGAAACTCTTCTATAGCTTTATCAGCAAGCTAAGGCCTTGTATTGACCATTAAATGCTATGGGGATAGTGCAAAAAAGCTCGTATAAAATTTTAACTTGCTTCAATAAAGCTGCAGACTGAAGTTCCGACGGGCACAAAGCTATAACGAGGTCCGCACTCCGTAGATCTTCTGTTAGCTACTGACGGACCTCCAGTAGTAAAAAATCTAAGCCGGAGAAGGCCCTAACAGCGAGAAAACGTCGATACTGTGCGGTGGTCGAACTAACAATTCTCCGCGAGACAACTTCGAATAGGACGGCTTCAATTTTTTTTAACCCGAAAAGCTCCGCCTCTGGAGCCTGTAAACAAAAATTCGGAACGTTTTATTGGATAAACGATTATTTATATTTCTTTGAGCGAGACATACGGTGAACGAGAAAGATTAAAACGGTAACGCGGTCGAACATAACGGCCGTTTTTCAACAAACTGCGTACCGTTTTTCCCCCGTTTTTTTATTTTGCGATGGCCGTTCTTGGAACGGAATTTGAAACTTTTTTTTGACTCCTACTGTACATATAATAGGTATTGTAAAAACTTATTTATAATTATATTTTGAGTAATAGCTACTTGTATTTAAGTTACACAAATATTTGGTTAGCTTAGTTTGTTTTAGAGTTTCTTGCTTCATCCTAGCAGCAGTCTCTCTGCCAGTTTTTTTACCAATAAAAGATGATTAGGGTCACTACCAGCTGCTGTAAATTTACTGTACCCTTTACTCAAACCAGCAGCTGTAAGTTAATTCTACAACTCTGGACCAGCTGGTTGGATCCTTACCACACCTATAATGTGGTATTGGGGTGAGAGGGGAGTGCTGGAACTGTGTGTACTTTGTATGTAGTGGGTGACCTACATGTTTGCATGTGTAAGAGTTATCATCCCCTCTGCTGAGTAAGAGATCAGCTGTGGTGTAACAATTCGATTTTTCCACTTCAGGAAATATTTTATTTGAGTTATTGATATAGTCATGTATTTGAGGGAAATTAAGCCAAGTCAGGTCTAAGTATGAATGTATCTTTTTGTATTAACCTCATTATCTTTGATGACCCTAACCAGCTGATAAAAAAAATTAACTCCTGTCTGAATTGGTTGGGATTATATGTATTAATTTGTTGTGTGATTGTTGAATTGCTACAATGTAAATAAGCACCCTGTAATTAAGTAGTACATTGGTAGGTAAAAGGATGACAGCATATACTTTCGCTAAGGATGACTATGGACTCTGAAATTTAGTTTTGATTACGTTAGGTGAAAAGTTATATCAAAATGGAACATAAACAAAGTGTGGGCAACACAATGTGGTCAGTTACCCTGAGATATCATATTTCTTACATTCTATGGTATTAGTACAGATTTGTTTAATGACTGCACTTTGTATTGTAGGATACAGGATGGCTTCGAGTTCAATGTTGAATGTTGACAACAAAGAGATACTTCATCGTAAGTTTAAGTAGTAATATTCCATTTACTCTACTGATATTTTTTTTCTGTGATATACTACATAGACCAATTAAAACACCACAGTTCCCTAAACCAGTGATGGGTTAATAGCAGTAGAAAGAAACAACAACTAGTATATATCAATATTTTGAATGACTTAATAATTACGTGTACTAGCTTAAGTAAATTGCATTTACTAGCTTCACATTGTTGCATGGGCCTTGAACTTGACTGAATTTTTTTTTATGATCATTACATTCAGTTATAACAACAACACTACCTAATCTTGGGAACTATTTCAAAGTACTCTTAAAGAAAGAAAAATTATCGGAGGAGGCAGAATCATGGAGAAAGAAGTATGATGGTATTCTGTCATCATTAGAACTTGGTTATATTCCAGGGATAAGACCTCTTAGCATTGTAACAGATGATGACAGTGGATATTACTCATCCAATCGTAGAGGTAAGAGAAACATACCAGCAGCAAAAGGCTTATAATATGCAACTTTTTTTATTTTGAATACTCGTGTTTACTAATAATTTGTTGTAGGGATTGATTTGTCAGAGCCTCCCAAGCAAAGTTTTCCTCAAAACCATTCTGGTTTTTTGTTGTGGCAAGATGAGAAAATGAGATGGCGTCGCTGTTGGTGTCGGGTGGAGTATCATGACTCAAATCTGTATATTTATGATGACAGTAATGAAGAAGTTCTTTTAAAATCTTTTAGCTTGGAAAATACATCACCAAAATATGAAGAGCAAAGTCTTACTGAAATCAGTGAACGAGAGAACTCATTTGTGATAACGGGTGTTCAGTTAGAGCAATCAACTGATTCTAGTACTGTTGATGTCCATTTTGCTGCATATACTGATTCTGAACGTCGAAAGTGGACTGATATCTTAAAGGTTGTATCTGCTTCAGTACGACATTCTGGAAGAATTTCATTATCTGCATTGGATGGTCAGACGTGGTCTTCTTCATTTGTTACAGTAGTTGATTCAGCATCTAGCTCATCCAATTTTAGTTCAAATCGAGAGTCTATGGTGTCCGACTCATCTTTTTTAATGAACCGTTTATCAGGCAAGACCGACAACGGAGAAAATGCCAAAGATGTAGTTCACGCAGGTGAAGATAAGACTGCAACACTGAAGGAACAGTCAAGTACATTTCATATACGTGGCACCCAGGTAATTTTGTAAGGCAAATCACATGTGTGAAATTCCATATATGTACATATGTCAATATTAACTTCCGAATAATAAAAAATATTTTTGAGTTGATTGAAGTAGGTTACATGAAAATACATTTGTAAAGAAGAGACACATAATTACATTTATTGCTTGACATCCATTTTATAAAGGTGTAAGATTAGTATGTAGATGTTTATCATTATTTGTTCAGTTTCTTCTCGATTGGATTTTGTTTTAGGGTATTGATCCTCAATTTGATGAAGTCCCTCTCCTAGAAGGTGTCATTAGTCCTAAAACAGAGGACTCGGAAAGTGCTGGGACTATATATGAAAGCATTGATAATTTGGTCATTCAGTTTGATAATGCACTCCGTCAGATTGGAGAGAATATGAGAACTGCCAATGCACAACCATTGCATAAGAAGAAAAAAGATCGATCATTGATGCAACAGGATTCAAAGTCTACGAAGTCAAAGCTACTTACAGACAAAAAAGCAGATTTGGAAAAGGGTGGCATTTACAGTGGTTACATGATGAAAAAGACTTCCTCTGGTTCTTGGAAGAAAAAGTGGTGCAGTTTGCGAGGATGCGTTTTTGGATTTTACAAGTAAGTACTTACCAGAAACACATATTTGCTGTGAAATACTTACATCACCCTAATAGTCTCACTTCCACACCCCAGAGATACACGGCCACAACTCCATAACTTTAAAAGAATAATATGACTGAGAATAAAACTTGGTTTTAGAAAAAAAAATTTCTTGTTAAAAATGTAGATTATGGCGTCCAAAGGTCATAAACAATTTGAGATTTTTTCCAGTCATTATTTTCAATATTGGACTCGCACTGTTTATTGTTTTCTAAAATCTTATTTCCTGGATTAGGTGCTTGCTTCTCAACTCACACCATTTCCGCATGTGACTCACAATTTTCAAGAGCTCTCTCACAATCTTACACTAAATCTCATACTTTTTAGTATCTTCCAGGCTGAAGTTTTTATTTGTAGGTTTTCTGGACATTTCAACATTTACTCGTGTACCCACTATCAATTTTTTGAGTTATTAAACAATGTGTGAGGAAGATCCCAACATTTTAAAGATCAGGGTCCTACCTAGACAATTTTACTCTCATTCTCCACCCTTTATAGCTAATGACCAATACTGACTGATATGGTATATTTATAGATGCTGTAGATAGAGTTTATCCCCAATCATACTGCATACAGCATGCAATATTAGAGAGGGGAGCTTGGATTAAGTTGGAGGTGAAGCTGGGAAATTTAGAGAAAAACACTTCCTCCCTCATAAGGAACCCTTATATTTTTTCAATGGGATCAGTTTTAATTTTCATCATTCAATTATATGTTACATAGAACAGCTGCATTAACTGGCAACCTTATAGCTACATAGTTAGCATAACCAGGAAGCATGCATAAAATTAAATAAGTTCTGGCATTGCTGGGTGCAAGGTGGCCATTGTGAAATTGGGTCCACTGTTTGGGTTTGGGAATGTACTTGCCATAGGGAAATCCTGTCATTAAATCAACACAATAACACAAGTGATTCAGAACAAGCCTGTCTGGCTGAATATCAAGGTTTTCATTCTGTTTGTCTATGAGAGTTTATGCTTTCTTCAACAAAATATGATAGGCTGAAGACACTAGAGGTATCTGAGCTGCAGTACTGGCTTCACTATCAGATCATGAACAAGTTAGAATAGCTAGACTGCTACTGACGAGAGTAGCTGTTCTCAACATGACATCACACAAACCACACCCAATTCAGGAAATAAAAAATTAAGCAGATCAAAAGGGCAAAATTGAAGTCCCAATATTGAATCAACTTTTATAGAAATTACAACTGAAAACTAGCAATCTTTTTTTTAGTGCTTTTCAAGTTCTGAAAAGTTTATTTTTGTGTACCAGATTCTTAGACATGAGTCCAAGTATGACGATTGTATTAATTTTTTTTTTGTATTTGTATTGGGTGCCTTAGCTAGGCAAGCTTGCTTGATGTACTATATTTGCTCAACCATTCCTCCGATGAGTCCCCATACTTACTTTTAGATCTGAAAGTGACCAGAGTGGTCATGAGTATGTGTTACTCAATGGAAAAGTGGATGAAGTTTTGGAAGGGGGGAAAAAAAATACATTTTGTCTCCACTGCAAAGGAGTGCCTGACTTGTATTTTTCAGTGGATGAACAAAGTTTATATTATGTTTGGTTGGAGAAACTTCGTGCTGCATGCAATTCTGGTGAGTATTGGTACAAAAAAATTTAAATAAAATTTTAGCAGATAGTTCTATTAACCCTTTTGATGCTAAAGGCTAAGTGCTTAATTTGGTACTAATAATATTGTATTTACATGTATATAATATATATTAGTGTTACACCAAAATTACTGCTTTTATGTATGTGTATATTTTCTAAGGAACATCATACTAGGTGTAATAAAATTATGTTGTATTAATTTCTGTAGCTTAGCTGTAAAATTGAAGAGTTCTTTGCAGTATTTTCTTATGGTCATTTCTAAAACCTGTTGTTGTTTTGACAATACACAGTTTTTGTGTCAGCGCTTAAGAGTTGAACATAAGATTTTATGTTGGTGTCAAGAGCACACAGGTAAAGTGTGCGTTTGCAAAAGAAAAACTCACAAGCTATAAATTGGCACCAGTAAAAATTCGTACCAGTAAAAATTCATTAAATTGATTATATTCATTGCACATTTTAAAGGGCTAGTATAATTCATGGTGGTCTCTTTTTTCTGAAATTAGATCACACATTTTAGACTGCCTATATATTTAATAGACTATTAACATAATTTTGTTGTCATGTTACAATATAACCTATTAGCACTGTCATAAAACAACAATGTTATAATGACATTGCATGAAAAGAATGCAGCTAATTATGCTAAGATGAACCCAAGAGGCAGAAGCATCTAGATTTTCCACTTTATTTTGTATAAAAAGAAAGCAGTAAAAAAGACAATTAGAGAAGTATATGACATGGCTCACTAAATAAGATCATCAATCAGCAACAGGTACAGACTGCACCATTACCTATCGCTCATATTGGCTATGAAATCAAATAGCGTGGGTTAGAAAAATATGGGCGCTTGCAGAAGTCGGTGTGCTAGCTTGCTGTATCAAATGACTATATTTATTTTGTGTTATAGAATAGATATTTGAGTGTGACCACTAAGTAGCCCTTCTTTTAATAATCCTGTCTATTCCCCTGAGCACAAGGTAAAGGATACTGAATCCACCTACTATGTCCTGCCACTACATAATTAGATTCACAGAGCAGTAATGAAGTTCAGCACTTATCCTGTTGAGGCAGAACACAATTGTAGCCGATTAGAAGTGAGAGAGAAAGAGAGCAAGAAGGCATAAAATGGTGGGCTAAGATGGGCCCTAAAATTAGCCAGAAATGCCAGTCTCAGACCCAGGAGACAGCTACTAGCATTAATAGAAGTAAAGACAGGCCTGAAACGACAATCAATTTGTCAAGTAGCCGGCTGGAGCGCAGTGAATAGACAGAACAAAAGAGATAGCCAAATACTGCATTTTGGGATTTAGGAGTCAGTAAAAGCAGTTTGAATAGAAGAGGATAGCCAGGTGAATAACTGATAGTATCAAAGTGGCAGTAACTATATATTATATATATATATATATGACTCATGTAATATTACCAGCGCTTCCCCCTGGGAAAAACAAGTAGAGAGGTATTTTGGATCACACCTCTGAGTCACACCCATTTATTGCAATAGAATAGCTGGCACTATTAGGGTCAGCTATGCAATATCAGGCCACCTGGAAACATTGGGGGTAGACCATAGCTTTTTACTTGTACAAAGCATGTTTTGCAAGTCTAAAGTTGACTGAAATGGATAATTATTCATTAAAGTATCATGTCTTGTCTTGTGAACCTTGCTAGGTACATGTATTATATCTGTTTTTTGTTGTTTTTGTTGTTATTTTGCCTTTTTGTTTGTTTGTTTTTTATTTAAGTTTGCTGTAAAACTGTTATTTGACATATTTTTTCCCATAATACAAAAATGTCCTGTTATTGGTTTGTTTTTCACGCTATTTACAATGACGGCTATGGTGTAAACTAGTTAAACCATGGCAACTCTTGTAATTATCGCCAGATAGTTGTCCTCCGGATCAGGACAGTTATCAGCGATCTCTCAAACCATTGTTTAAGTACATAATATTTTTGTCATGATTTGTTCATCTACACATAATCGTCCTAACTTTTATGATAGTTTTTAGCTGGCAGTGTACTTATTACTACTTCAAATTAATTGAAATTGTAATAGTATTCAATAACTTTAAATTTTTTGTGAAATTAAAGAATGATTTAGAAGAAATGGTGAACTTTAATTAGTTTTAAAATTGAGTTATTTTGCATTTATTGGTATACAAACTCATTGTACTACATGATTTTTAATTTGTTGTTCCAGATTCATATGCCTCTGTACTACAGTCTGCTGAGTCACAAGAACCAGTGACGAAAGAAGATGAAAAGGTAAACTATCGCAAGATGCTTTCATGATGTTCATTGTGTTTATAAATATGGGCTAGAACAGGGTGAAACGTGATGTCACTACAGGATTCGTGTAGTTATTGTATAAAGAACTCTTACACCTAAATCTAATGAAAGGACAAGATCATACGGTCAAGTATAAAGTTAGATTGACCTAAAATGAGTGTTTATAGCCTTCTAAATCAGTACATTTGTAGTAAAGAATACTTTTCCATGCTCTTGACTACACAAAGGGGGAAAAAATGCATGAAAGAAATTAGATCTTTAAACAAGCACATATGAAAGTTTTTTGTTTTTTTTAAATGGTTTAGGTTACTTGAAGTACATATACCAAAATAATAACACTAACCAACAACCTCAAATTTACCATCACCTCCGTGTCAAAAAATAAAGAGAAACCCCCCCCCCCCCATGATTTTGTTGTTATAACAATAAATTATACGCTAAAATTAGTAGCACTGTGTTGTCGCAATATTCAGCTTGACTATTCAGTATCAGCCTCATGAACATTACCTAACACCTTATACTTTGTACGTAGTACCCTATGCAGTTTTGCAGCAACAGCAAAATAGTAGTGATATTTTTGTTGTTGTTGTTGTTTAATTAAGCTGTACAATTTAGCTAGTGAGAAGAATAGGTTTCTTAAAAAAAAATCCAGTAGTATATGTATTTTATATATATAATGTGTCTTCTATAAATAGCTTGTTGGAACTCTACATCTACCGATTACATTTAACATTAGTAGAGTCTTTACACAAAAGTAATCTACACTTGCTGTTCACTATGGACAACTAGGGTTCAGCCACCACTGTTTGTCTTTTTCTCCCTGTACGAAGGATATTGCTCAGTTTTTTTTTGTTAATTATTAACCTGTTTTGGATCCTCAGTTGGATTGTGCCTTTCAATAGACAGCATACAATGAGTCTGTCCGAGTGACATACAGTAGAGGTCAAAAAAAAGTTCCCATAGCGACCAGACTTTTTAGTGACTAACAGAAAAATAGTCTCTAGGGTAAGGAGACTTTTTAAAGACTTTGTATCAACTAATGCTGACTACACAAGTCACCAGCTGCTGAACCACTTTTAAACCTGTTGTTTATTCTTTTAAAAAATGGTTAGCAGCCTAATAGTTTTAATCTGATTTTGCAGCTGCTACACATCAAGCAGGTGCTGCCCTGTACTTGTTTAACCACAATAACTGAAGTGCTCTAGAAGGGTTCTGCCCCTAACCTTAAAAATGTCAGACTCAGAAAGGTCTCTAGAGAAAAAAGTCTGGTACAAAAAAAAAAAATTGCCAAAAAAGTCAGCTAAAAGTTTCACAAAAAAATCTTGTCAAAAGTCTTCCGTACAGACTTTAAGTCGTTAAACCAACTCAATTGGGAACTTTTTTTGACCCCTACTGTAGTATGGCTTTCAACCAGCATGCATTAATAAAAAATAACTAGAATTAACTTTTGTATTTATTTGATCATGGCTTAAGTTTTGGTAATGACAACTTGGGGTGTGAATCAAGTTTGGAAGACAGTGATTCATTACTGCTTGTATGGCTCATTTGAATTATCGATTAGGTTGTTTCTAATCTAATCTGAATGTTAAAGGACACCGTTCAGTCTTTAAAACTTGCGGGAATTTATTTTCTATTTGAAATAATGGCGGTGTGGTAAGTTATCTTGGTTAATGGTTAGCTATATATATATGTATGAGTAATAGCACGGGTACGCGTGCGCACTTACCCGTACTATTTAACTTAGCTACCAAGGTATTTGACTTAGTTTCCACTTAGTTACCGAGGTATTTCAATTAGTTACGCGCTATTTCACTTTCCCCGTGCGATTTCAATTGAACAGCGATTTTTTCCATACATTTTTGAATGGGCAAGTACTATTAATATATGTATATGCCCTGTGCAACCGTGTTGCTCTTTCATTGTCCAATAATTAAGTCACGAAACGAATGTCTTGTGTTAATATATCCAATGAACGGAGTGTTTGTGTGTAAGTGTTGTGTTACAGCTACAGTTTAGCTAAAGAGTAGACAAAGAATCTTGAAGCAAACGTTTAGCTAATAAACAAAGAATAAATTAACTTATTTAAACACAGCTATTTAGGCTTCCCTCTCCCTCTATTTTACTACAGCACTAAGCTAATCTTAGGCTCATAACTGTGCGATATTCCTTAATTTTAAAGTCAAAAAAAAGTTGCAGCAAGAGCGGTTATATAATATTTCATTGAAGACCCTTTTCCTTAAGCAATTTCAATTACTCAGCCATATAGCTGAGTCCTTTTTGTCAGGAGCCACTGGCTATTGAGATAATCAGAATGGCTACTATAAAAGCTACCACTACTCCAAAAAATCGAGGTAAGAAAGTAATTCCATATTTTGTGGCTAAAATATGGCATATTTTTGGGAGTAAATGGACTAATGCCGATGTAAATTCTTTTTGCATACAGATTTTTTTAATGGCGAAATTAAACTTTTATCAGATATTAAAATTTAAAAGTGTTTTACCTTGTTTGAAAAGTGTTTTATCCTGTTGTTTGAATTACTTATTCACAATAGGTCGCTCGCCAATTCTGCTGAAGCACATCGCTAGTAATGGTATTAAAAACTACACAAAACTACATAAGCTATGTGTAGCTAATGGACTGAACGATTTCTTTCTAAACTTAGAACATAGCTAACCCCTTTTTTGTATTGTGAAGTAGGCATTCTATCCAGCATAGTGTTGTTCAAGAGAGTGCACAGGGATACTAAATGCCAGAAGGGAGGATACTAAATGCCAGAAGGGAGGATAGTACTGATAGTATCCTCCCTTCTGGCTAATAGTATCCTCCCTTCTAGCATTTTATTAGTTGTTGTTTTTTTGTTTATGAGTCGTGCAAGCATTAATTAAAGAATTTTTATTTTATCTATGGTGCAAGAATGTTGTTTGCTGGTTTTCCTGTCAGATGCGAAAGATAAGATGGATTCATCGCATACCTTGCACACTAACAATATTTTTCTTAATAATAAACAATAATAAAGCAGTTATATGTTGCATATGTTATTTTAAAAGTTTTAGTACTATTCTTGTGGATGTTTATATCACTACAGTTATAAAAATTAAAGGCACCCCTTCTAGTATATTGTTTGCAATGTAAAAGCACTACATTCATGGTATTTTCGTTATATTTTGCTTCAGTAATCAAAATCCTTCCTTATCCATCGCAAGCTGTTCATCAATGTCATATACTGTAAATACAAACCTTTTGCATGGCCTTACATCTTACAAAATTTCATCATCATGTAAAGGTTGACCAAATCTTGATTCAAAAGCTAAGTTAGACTGGAGATTGACTGTAAAGAGCAAAGCTAGAGTACTGATTGTGAGGGGCTTGACTTGAAAGTTGACGGTGAGGAGCTAGACTGGAGAGCTGACTGTGAGGAGCTAAATAAAGGAGAGATGATTGAGTTGAAGAAGGTGGAAGAGTAGCTGGTTGAAAGAAGATTTAGGAGAGACAAAGCCGTTTTGTAAATTTTATCTCACCAATTGAGCTGAAATGCAAAAAATAGGTAATGTAGATGGGTGGGCTGGAGTGTTCTTTTTGACTAAGTTCGCTGAAAACGCAGTGATATCGATTCTCCTGACTCTAATTCCATCACTTTCGCCGGTTCACTGGAGTCGAGCGCACAACACATGAAAATATTCTATGCGCCGTGTCCTTAGAATTGCTGCAATTACTGGACACCTCTCCGTAATGTCTCTGCCGTCTTTGTCGTAGAGTGTCAACATAGAACAAGGATAGAAAAAATTATTTGGTAACTAAGGCTATAGTTGCTACGTTCTAAAACAGATAGACAACGAAATCGAGGAAACTACCGCCCGTCGAACCCCTCGGGCCGCTAGTATCGCCCTCGCTACGCTCGGGACGGTACAGCCCGCAGCCCTCGAGGTTCTGTGGGCGGTAGATCCCTCGATTTCGTTGTCTATCTATTATTTAGAACATAGCTGGCCCCTTTTTTGTATTGTGAAGCAGGCACTCTACCCAGCATAGATATTGTCAAACTAGGCCATCCGGATACTAAATGCCAGAAGGGAGGATACTACTGGTAGTATCCTCCCTTCTGGCTAATAGAATCCTCCCTTCTGGCATTTGTTTTTGGCTAATCAGTAATGCATGATTTTAATAATAAAATATTTCAATTCTGTTTTTTTTTTCTAATTTAATATTTCATTTTATCAGTTATTAAATAACTATGATGTGTACTGATTATAATATAGATATAAAGATTAAGGCACATTAAATATGATGTTTACTTGACTACTTACGGAAGTTTATCAGCACAACTGTTATTTAAACATGATGTTTAGTTACATGACTACACTTATGGAAATTTATCAGCAGAACTGTTATTAAATATGATGTTTACATGGCTACAGTCATGAAAGTTGAAGGTACCACTCCTAGATGATTGATTGCTTGCATTTGTTACAGCACTGGTTTCATGGATAGTATTAGTTTTAATTTTTTTGCCTGTATTAAGGATGTCTGAAACTTCTTGCTTTTGTGTCATTGAAGTACGTTTGTATGAGCGAACGCCTTCAGCACTTCTCTGTGTCCAGTACGCTCCATAACAAGCTGTTCATCAACTCCAGATGAGTCTAAACGTGAGGCTGCTGTGGCTCTTAAAGAATGATTAGTTTTGTATCCTTTAATTCCGCATTCTTTGCACATATTTGAAATTGCTTTGGATAGTTTATTTCGCCCTATTGGAACATTTTTAAACCAACAATTTTCCTTTGGCTTCTGAAGTGGTGTAAGGTAAAATGCGTCATCAGGAGCATCAGATGGACAAAGAGACTGATATTTTTGAATAGATCTGACTGGGTTCTCCAAGTTTTCATGATGGATCACTATTTTAGGTTTAATTTTTCTTCCTTTTAAGCCTCCAGGACGATTTTTTGATATAGCTATCTTCAGTATATTCCAAATATGATCTTTGACCAGAACGTTCTACTATTTTAATCTGGTATGGATTTCGTCATAAATTGCGGTGTTCATCTCCACTTCTTAGTGCAAAATATAGTCCAATCATAAAAACCATTGTATTGAGGAGAGCTTGGGGGCTATGGTCACCCAGAAGTTGATTTTCCCAAAGTTGTTCCTCCTCTTGTGTTGATAGGGGCTTAGCCTGCTTCTGAGTAGATCCCATTCCTTTTGATTGAAGACGCTTCATCTCTGCATTTAAGCTTGCTATGAAGCCCGAATATTCTGCATCCTTGTAAAAGTCAGTACCAGGGTTAGAAATGCGTACATGCCGCATAATGCCATTCACTATGTGATATAGTGTGTTTGGAGGGTATTCACTGCCGTTAATCTTCCTTACTTCCATAATAAACCTGGTCAACCACTGTGCCTGAATAATCTTGTCAACTTCACTTAATTGTGGTACATCAAAACCTAGTTTTCTTCTATTATCCCTCCAAGAATTCCATAATCTAACACAATAATCAGTATCTTGGCGAGTCTTCTTTGGTATGGCCTTTATACGAGCTTTAACAATTTCGTCATCAGGTACAGGTTGACTAAACCTTGATACAGAAGCTATAGTCTGGAGAGCTGACTGTGAGGAGCTAAACTGGAGACCTGACTGTGACGGGCTAGACTGAAAAGAAGCTGACTGTAAGGAGCTAGACTGGTGAACTGACTGTAGGGAATTAGATGGAAGAGCTGATTGTAAGGAATTAGATGGAAGAACTGACTGTAAGGAGCTGTACTGGTGAACTGACTGTAAGGAGCTAGACTGGTGAACTGACTGTAAGGAGCTAGACTGGTGAACTGACTGTAAGGAGCTAGACTGGTGAACTGACTGTAAGGAGCTAGACTGATGAACTGACTGTAAGGAACTAGACTGGTGAACTGACTGTAAGGAGCTAGACTGGTGAACTGACTGTAAGGAGCTAGACTGGTGAACTGACTGTAAGGAGCTAGACTGGTGAACTGACTGTAAGGAGCTAGACTGGTGAACTGACTGTGAGGAGCTAGACTGGTGAACTGACTGTAAGGAGCTAGACTGGTGAACTGACTGTAAGGAGCTAGACTGGTGAACTGACTGTAAGGAGCTAGACTGGTGAACTGACTGTAAGGAGCTAGACTGGTGAACTGACTGTAAGGAGCTAGACTGATGAACTGACTGTAAGGAGCTAGACTGGTGAACTGACTGTAAGGAGCTAGACTGGTGAACTGACTGTAAGGAACTAGACTGGTGAACTGACTGTAAGGAGCTAGACTGGTGAACTGACTGTAAGGAACTAGACTGGTGAACTGACTGTAAGGAATTAGATGGAAGAGCTGACTGTAAGGAATTAGACGGAAAGCTGACTCAGTGGAAGAAGGTAGTACAGAAGCTAACTGAGAGGAGCTATACGAGGAATTAAACTGGTTTTGAAAATGTGTAGTAAAAGTTGAGGTAAAATGTGAATGTTCTGAGGTACAGGTTTAGCTAGAATGCTCTTGTTGACTAAGCTCACTGACTGATCCTCCTGCCTTAAATTACTGAACTCCATCACTTTTGCGTGTTTACTGGAGTCGAGCGAACTACATATACCCCATGCGCTGCACCACGGCTCGCCTAAACAACCGGAATTGCCGCACCTAGTGGACTCCTCAATAATTTCCCGACCGTCCTTGTAGTACAGTGTCAGCATAGAAGCAGAGAAGTAGAAAAAATGTTTTTTCACCTGGTAACTAGGGCTATAGTTTCTACGTTCTAAAACAGATAGACAATGAAATCGAGGGAACTACCGCCCGTCGAACCCCTCGGGCACGCTAGTACCGCCCTCGCTACGCTTGGGACAGTACAGCCTGCGGCCCTCGAGGTTCTGAGGGCGGTAGATCCCTCGATTTCGTTGTCTATCTATTATTAAATGAATAGGTTCTAAAATATTAATGGCAAACAAATAAATGTAGCCTTTTTATTTTTGCGTGCAGATGCTGTGAAGGCAAAATCAACTTTGATCAGATTTACTGGTGCGCAATGGCGCTGTGCTGAAGCACACTGCTAACATATATATGTGTGTGTGTATGTATGGCTGGTACGTGCGCCCCTTGAATGCACATGTGAAAGCTCTTTTTTTTTTCTCCTAAAATTACATCTTTTTTGGTTTATCTTCAGTTTCTTCTGGTAATATAGAATTAAGAGTTAGGCTAAAAACTGTGCAAAATTCCTCGTGTTTTTTTTTCTTTCTCTTTTTTTCTTTCCAAGTCACAGAAAGCTGCAGCTAGTGGTTGCTTTGGCATTGAAATCCTTTACCGGATATGATTTTGAAAAAAACTCAGCCATTTGTTTAGTATCTGAGTGCTAGTTAGAATCACTGATAATTCAGATAGATACTTACTGCAGATGATGAAAGCTACTCTACTTTGGGAAAGATGAGGTAATACGTCATTCTGTTTTTGTTTGCTAAAATTACAAAAAAAAAGAACTCTTGCCTATGGCTTAGTATTGGATATTACGGAAGCTACTACTTTTACTAAGTAATTCTGTATTTGTTCCATTAATGGTCAATTTCAGTATTTATCAAAGTAGAAGCTATCTAATATAAATCATGTAACAATACTGTAGTTTTATGTAACCTGACTAGGCAGGCTCACTCGCCATCTGTGCTTAAGCACACCACTAGATGTTTATTTATTGTCATTAAAATACGTTTTCATTAACAGTAATGCTAATTTGATTTTATAAGTGCTTCTCGTAAGGCTATGAATATAAAAGTAAAAGTTGCCTTTCCCATGAAAACATGGCTTTGTATTTACCTAACTACACGGGATTATTATAAGTAAACATCAGCTTTAGTTTTTGTTTGACTTCAGCAGTTTATTCTCTTATTATATATATATTTTTTTTTTTTTAAGTTTTCAGATTCTTTGTACAGTGTACCTCGAACGCTTACACAAGGGTGTAGTGAGGAGCTATATGATGTTCCTCGTGGCAGTATGGCCTTACCCAGTTCTATGTCTGTGAATGCTGCCATTGATGCAGGAATTTATAGTGTTCCCCGAGCACTCTTGGAAGGTCATTTGGAACCTGAAACTATAAGTGTTCAAAGTGAATCAGGAAATTCTTTTCCAGAATCTTATAACATTTACAATTTTCCTAGAGGAAGTATTTCACCTGACGACGAAGGAATATATGATGATCCTCTGGATATTGTAGATATGGAAATTTATGACTACCCTCCTGATGCTGCTGAGTTAGGTATATTAGATACGTCAGAATATAATTCTTACAGAGATAGCTCAGTTTCTGCTACTTCCAGTGAATTCATGACTTCTGATGTTGGTTCTGTTGAACACTTAAAAACAGAAGTTCCACCAGTACCTAGTACTTCTCGTCCACGATTACGAACTTCTGACCACCAAATGCAGGTAAGAATACATATGCACCACGTCAATGAATTGGTGGCATGTAGATTTTATGATGTTTAGCTTTATATTGTGATTCCTAGCTTATGTAACTTTCAATAAATGAAAATGGTGGTGAAATGCATTGTTTATTAACAAAATATACTCAATTTGTCTTAATTTATGAGCGAAGTGTTTGTTAACAGACAAAATCTCGCATGATCTTTGTACTTCATTTTGCAAATAAAGTAAATCTAGGTCTATAATGTTTTTTGCAGGATATTCGTGGTTCTGTTATTAGCCAGGATAGTATTTATGATCATCCAAGGCCGCTTTCTGAACATTTTTACAAGGAACATCCGAATAGTAATGACGATAAAAGTTCAGAATCATCATCAATAGTTAAATTGCCGGATTTATCAGTTGAGTATGGCCAATGTGCACTCAAAGGGTTTTTGTACAAAAAGGAAAGGTTTATGACATGGGTAAAATTATTCTGTGTTATTCGAAACAACTTTTTAGAATGTCACAAATACCATGCCCAAGGAAATTCTTATTCACCGGTATTGAAGCTTTTTTTACCTCGGAGTGAAGTTGTTGAAGGAGGTGGAGATGCTAAGAAGAAATGGGCTTTTCAGGCAAGTTTTTTTTTTTTTTCCCTTCATTTAACTCTTTATTGTGTGTTTATACATATGCACACATGTACATACATAACACATAAATATACATATATATATATATATTATAAGCATGAGCTTTTCCTATAGGTTAAACACCCTCGAAGAGAAGGAATACTTGTTTTTGCTGCCGAAAATGAAGAAGAGTGTCAGCAGTGGATAAACGCTTTTCAAGGCGGGGCTTCTATTCAAGTACAGTCAGTGAGCACTGTAGAAGAAATACGAATTACGGATTTAGACATGCAAAAACGCTGGACTACTACTGACAGTGTCATAGAAGATAAGGCTAAAACCACTGCTGATGAAACACAGGTTAGCTACATAAATGATTGGTTTGCATGCGTACAAACATACAACAAAAGGCTGTACGTAAAATCGACTCAAATTTAAAGAAACAGACACTCCCAAACAATATGCAAACGTCACTAGGAGAGTGTTGCTTTTATTTGGGAGGATGGCTATTTTTGTTTGAAAACCCATGATGGCAAAGAGAATGTACAATTAAACACTATTTAATAATTTTAAGGCCATAGAATTGAGAAGCATCAGCATTAGTCATTTTAGAAAGTTTAATACTTTTAGGTTATTTTGTATATCAGCAACTGATTCCATGTACATGTATTGGGTATTGATGTTTATCATTGTACCTTTTTGTTTTTGTTTTTGTTTTTTGTTGTTATTGTTTTTTGTAGCAGTCAAGTCTTCCCCCACGTAGTAGTACTTTTTCAGCTGGTTCTTCATCTGAAGATTATAATTCGGATACTTTAAAACGTCGTCGAAAATTTCATTGGGTGAAGTCCAATTTCATGAGACGAAAAAGTGAAAAAAAAATGTCTTGTAGTCAGTCAGAATTGACTAGTCGTTATTCTAATGCCAGTTTGGATGTTTCATTAGAAGGAAAGCTGGATTCAATGAGGAGAAGTGTTTCTCTTGAAATTTTGCCATCTGCAATTGAAGATCAAGAAATGTTAGAAAGTAGTGACAGTGATGTTCAAGGATATTTATGGTAGGTTATTGGTACTGTACAAAAAAAATGTATTTATTATTTGGTTAGCAGGGTTTAATACAGGATTATTTTGGGGGAGGGAGGGAGGGGGGAACTTCAAGTGTAAGAACAGTTACTTTTTTGTTTCTTGCAAAGACACTAATAAAGCTAAGCATAAGGGAAGAGTTGTTGCCAAAGTGGGCTATTTAGGGATTTCTTCAAGAAATGGTAAAAGTTTGGAGTCAACATCACTGGAGAAAGTACAGTGCCAGGGATCCAAGAGGTCCCAGAAGAACTGAAAGTTCTGCTGGTATAATCTATATGACAATATGCTTGTGTCTAAGTAACGATGACGACGGTGTGTATAGAACTAAGTAGCGTCGGTATAGTATTCTCATTTCTGGAAATGGGGGGTGGAAGGTAGAGAAATATGGTGCCGTGTGTCACTCGAACCCTCAACGGCCTCCATGGGACACACACTTATCATGATGCTTACCATTGTACCCTACCGACCTAGTACTTGAAGTGCAGCTTGGAGTGACTTATTAATGTTGTTAGGAGAGCGTGTTTATCTGGTAGAAGAATGGCAAAAAAGTGGGTGAGCACACACAAGACTCGAGAAAAATAGAAACAGGTGAGAAAAGACTGACTGATGTAACTACTTTTATGAAAAAGTGCAAGAAAATACGCAGAAAGGATAGAGACAAGGGACTGGAGATCGACAAAGGAGGATAAGGGAATCCATGAGTTGAGAGGAATGAGAAAACCTGAGATGGCTCAGGAAGGGGTCAGCAGATGGAAACCATAGATAAATATATCATGCGCTACTGCATTCTTAATTTTGCAAAGATTAGTACATCAAGCGCCATGGAGTGGCAGGGTACCTGCTGCGTATTTAAAATAATTGCCAGTGAAGATTTTTTTAAATATAAGGCATAATTTTACTGACATATAAGACAAATTCCAACAGTAATCACTGTATCAAGCTTTAAAGTTACTGCAATGGTCCTTTTTGTTATGATATTATATACCTGATTGAAGTAATTAAATTGGAATTCTTTGGGGGCTTTTCGCTTTGGGGGGATATCCCAGGTTTTTCCCACCCCCTCCTGGTAAGCGCATTTTTCGCAACGGTTTAATGTTACAGTGGTGTGGTGGGGCTATCAGGAATTGTTGAGTAGCGTTCCACTGCCACCAGAGAGATGGCTCAAATCGAAGCTGAGGTTGAGAGATGGTGAACTGTAGCTATCAAGTGGGCCTACGTAGGGGAACTAGTCTACCCTCTGGTTGAGTTTGCAGAACTTCAGCACGCACACGAAATCTCATACACACAGAAAAAAATTTGAACAAAAACTCCGGAGTGAACTGAGGCTGGCCAGAGTATATATAACCATGCTTCCTCAGGTCACTCTAAAATATGATTGGCTGGTACAACAATAGGTGATCTTACAAAAATAACCAAATATGGAAATGTTCAAAATATCGCAATTACCTTTCACAGTTACACTATACACAACCACAGTTCTATTCACATTAACGAGTTCAAGTTATTCCATGTCATTGTACATTTTCTTGGGTGGGCGTTCCCACAAATGTCTATGCCAGGCCTGTAGACCACATAAAAATCAAACTCTGAAAGACTCCGCCCCTTGTAGCTGTTTGCTATAAAAAGCCACTGGCACCTCAGATCCATTTCAGGGCCAATTATTGCAGTCGGTCAACGGACAAAAGTCCTAGCGTTGTCCGCCCAACTTGATTAATGGTCTCCCACAATGGTAGTCCATAATTCACAGCAGCAGCACCAGAAGTAGGTCCAGTTCACAACTGAAAGAACGCGCACAAAAGTAATTGCTGATGCAGCATAATATAAACGCATGCGCACGCGGTACCAGCTGACATTAGCAAACAAAAAAATGGCTGCTAGAAAACGGTCTGCTGCACTGGCTTTTACCTCTGCAATGGATTTCTCCGACGGTAGCTCTATTTCTTCCTTGGGCAGCTCTTCCAACAAGCGACGGAAGTATGAAGGCTACATTTGATAAGTGGCAGAGGGAACACGAACGGCAACATCAGACTTTGTCCTGACTGCGTTGTGTTCTAAGCAGGGATAAGCTATACGTCGAAATGTTCTATTGTGAGGTCTGCAGAAAATATGAGGCTCGGCTGTGCTCTTTAAGAAATTTCTCCAACTCCTGGATCAAAGTGTCTGCTAACCTCAAGCTTAGCAATATGTTGGACCATGCGCGGAGTGATGTGCATCTTACTGCCATGTCCAAACTGCGTGCTGATATGGCTAAAGAAAATGGTGAATCTGCAGTACTTAGTAGCCCTCTTGTCCGTTGTGTGGTTAGCTTGGATGATATAGCATTGGGTAGGCTGAAGCTAAAGTTCAATATATTATGTTATATGATGGCTAAACAAAGCTTACCTTTCGCTAAATATCCACCACTGCTGGAACTTCAAGCTCATCTAGGGGCTGATTTAGGTACTGCTTATAATACTCCTGACTCAGCTAAAGTATTTACTACATATATAGCTAAAAGCCTGCGACAATCTTTCCTTAATTCTATCTCCGCTTCGAATATAAATTTTTTTAGTTTTCTTATTGATGGCACCACCGATTCTAATAATCAAGAGGATGAGCTCATAGTTATAGTGTATTGTACCAAAAATAATCGAACAGAAGAATTAAATGTCTGCACTCGCTTTATATCAGTGAGCAATCCAACAAGAGGTAATGCTGCCGGTCTTTATGAGTGTGTTCGTGAGGGTTTGAAATTCATGGGTATTGAAAGTGTGAATGTGGAATCTGTGCTTGGAGTGTCCGGTATGCCTGTTCTAGTTGGTGGTGGTTCTGATGGTGCAGCTGTGAATGTAGCAGACGGGGGTTAAAGGGAATGATGTTCATATGAATCCAATGTTGCTGATCCTGAGGAGAGTGGTGAGGACAAGTCTTTGTCGTTCTTACTAGATGCTGTGGAACACATTATCTCCTTGTTTCGTGCCCCTCTTGAAGCTAAGGGAATGTGTGTTGCGTCTGTGCAAGATGAACTCGAAGATGTTGTTGATTTTGCGAGAAAGTACTTGCCACTTGGTACAATGGGTTATTGAAACATCTGGTTTAAGCTACACACGTGCCCTGATTCTGAGAGATGGCCTAATATCCGTTTGTTGAGTGAGCTTCTTTTCAGCTTGCCCTTTACAACAAGTAGAGTGGAGCAAATCTTTTCTCGATTAAAGGTTGTCAAGACCAAGCTGAGGTCCAGTCTCGATACTAACACTGTGCAAGTCTTCTAGATATATGTGTTGAGGGTCCATCTCTTCAGAACTTTGATGTTAATTCTGCCATCGACATTTGGTGGAAGGATTGCACTACAACTCGCAGGCCAAGTCAGAGTGAGCGGAGAGAGTTTCGGCCCAGGTCATCTTCATCAGATGTTGCTGCTGCTAGTCCTGCAGATAATGAAGAGAGAGAGAGAGAAACATTTATCCTTGACGACTGGGATGAGTGTTTTGACATACCATTATAACTTTGCAATTAACTCCGAGAATCTTTTTTTTTTTTTTGGTGAATTTTTTTTTGTGTATCCTAAAAGCTTCCTTGTTAACATAATTACTACAACATTAAAAGTAACCCTGAATTTCCTCTTTTTTTTTTTTTTTTTTTTTTTTTTTTTTTTAAACATTTTTTTTTTTTTTGGTGACCATCAGAGTTTTTCCAAAATAAATTTACTTTTACTACAAAAATTTTTTTAAATAAATACATTAAATACATATGTCCGACCATTGGAGACCATTGTCAGATCAAATAAGTTGTGGCCTGACAAAATGTCTGTCTAAAGGCTTGGAGTTATAATTGGCCCTGCATCTCTACAAACATTCAGAACAACACCCACACCCTGAGCACTTGCGTCGGTGTGCAACACATACACATCATTGCACAAAGGAACATTCAAAACAGAAAAATTACACAAAGATGTACACAAAGCACGAAAAGCATACACCATATCATCATGCCATACCACCTTTCCAGGAGACTTCGAGGAAGTGTGAGGTGTGAGCAGTGCTGAAGAATCAGCAAAGTGGTCAATAAATCTCCGGTAATATCCGATGGATCCCAAAAAGGCTCTCAGATCCTTTTTGGATACTGGTCTCTAGAATTCTGCCATTAGCTTTACTCTGTTCTCCGGTACGGCGACAACACCACCTCCAATTTTGTGCCCTAAAAACTCTACATACTGTTTCTCCCAAACACACTTATCCTGTCTCAGTTTGAGACCAGCCTTTCAAATTGCAATCAAAACCTGGTCCTCAACAACTTCAGAATAAATTAAGATGCCGTCTATGTACACAACAGAAAACTCCAAGCAATCCTTCAGAACATTTGTCATGATTTTCTGGAAGATCATGACAAAACCAGTGAGGTCTCTAGATTCAGCACAAATAGGCATCTGATAATAGCCTTTGGCTAAATCCAGCTTAGACTGGACAGCTACTTTGCTAACTTTCAACAACAGATCCTCTAGGTGTGGAATCAGAAAATGTTGCTGGGCTGTCACCTTGTTTATTCTCCTATAGAGCATTTTCATTGCTGACGTCATGTCACATGAAATATTGAGAGCGGCCATTTTGGTGTACTGCTAGAAAATAAACTAATGGTACTTTGCTTAGTCGTAGGGTGTTCGAATCGCTCCAGACGGGACAAGGATGTTTTATTCTACAGAGTGTTTAAAATAGTAACAAAAAGAGGAAAACAGGAGTATGAACTTACGAAAAAGAGAAGAGTGGGTTTCTTGCTGCTATATCAAGGGACGGTCTAAAGAAAACCATTTTAGAAAATTACCGAATTTGTTCCAAGACATTTCATATCGGGAAAACCAGCATATCTTCATGACCAAACAAATCCTGACTGGCTTCCTTCTCTTCACTTGGGACATTGCAAGAAGAATAACTCTGAAGAATCCACTAAAAGATGGGAAAGAAGAAAAGCCAGAGTTGAGGCAGCTAATAAATTTGAAGCTGTCCAAAGCCTTCAAAGTTTTAGCCAGACAGATGGTGCTGAACATGTTGATCAAGAAGAAGAGGAGACTGGTGTGGCTACACAGACTGAGCTATCCTGTGCTTCCATTGAGAAAATAGATAATGAGTTAGTGAGAAACAAACAGATAATTCTGGACTTACGTAAAGAACTTTCTGAGCACAAGGTGCCTTTCTCTGAAGAATATTTTGTGAATGATGACATTGTTAAATTTTATAGTGGATTGCCTAACATGAAAGCTCTGTTGGTAAAAAAGTGTGTGATTGTTCATGAAAGATCTAAGCTAACACGTTTTCAAGAATTTATGGCTACTATAGCTAAGTGACATCTTAATTGTCCCTTGCAAGATCTAGCAACACGACTTGATATGACCTGCTCTACTGTATCTCGCATTTGGCTGAAATGGTTGACAGCAATAGATAACAGTTTATGAAATCTTATTGTTTGGCCAAAGTGAGAGCAACTGTGGAAGACTATGCCGGAATGCTTTCGCAGAATTGGTACTAACAGTACTACACACAGCTTTCATTCTTGATGCAGTTTTCCGGCCAGCTTGGTAGGAGAACCACAGCCTTGAGCAAGATTGGAGCCTAGTCTCTTTTTCTATACTAGCAGTCATTTCATTAGTTAGTGAGATCTTGAGATTTACTAAGCTGCTTCAACAGGTTAAGGTAATCTAATTCAATATATTCTGACTTGTATAGTAGTTGAAGAGGTGGTGACATTTTTGCCACCATCCTTTTTGGAACATATGCATTGGAATATTTAGGAATTAAGGATAAAATAGCTGGTTTTGTGTCAGTTTCACTGAGCTGCTCAAAAAAAGATTCATAATCTGTCACAGTGGGAATCAACGTACTTTCGGTGTGCTGATCAGACATTTCACCATTACTATCATCACTAGGCAAATCACGCTCTATTGAATCTTCCAATCTGCGGGGTTTTTTCCTTTTGCAGAGGTGAAGTCTATATCCTTGATCGGAAGATACTCGACATTCTTCTGGAATGGTGGCAGAATCCACTCACACTTGCGCTGAGCAAGTCCTGCCATGCAGTTGCAATGAGCACAGCACACCTCTCCATTTGTTTCCAGAATAATCCAACAACTCAAAAGGGTCTCCCGAAAGTGCTGAGAATGACAAACCTGCAGTAGTAAGCATTAATTATTTCATAACAAATTAACAGAATGGCGAACCTGCAGTAGTAAGCATTAATTATTTCATAACAAATTAACACCATATAATTTATTGCTGGCTACAGATTGTTCATGAAATGAAACTTAAATACAACATATAACTAAACTTACTCGTCCTGTGACCACATATTTTGTCTGTCCTTTCCATGCATTGACTTCTTTAACCAATCCACTGACGAACTGATTGTAAGCCTCAAGTGATTTGTGCGATTTAAATTGTTTAGCAGTGATGAAGTTAGTTTGCAAAACCAAATAAGACACTAAGTCTGCAACACCTACTTCGGGTAAAGATTCGGCAACTTCAAGCACACCCATACTCTTTCCTGCTTCTAACAAGAAAGGATCCGCTTTATTGATAGCAGATATCTTCTCCAGGTATCTCCCTTTCGCTTCAGCGGGTAAATTTCAGCATAAGTTGAGAGCATCGCAAAGAACGACCGCAACCCACGTTGGCAGTACACCAGCTGTACACCAATATGGCTTGCCCGGCAATTTGGATCATGTGATGAAAACGCTGCATAGTCTATGCCAACCATCCGACAGTGCCGCCCACAAGGAATCTGAATCCTCTGCCCAACAGCTTTGGATGTCACAGACTTCAACGGTACGACATCAGGCCAACACGTCGCTAAACCAAACGTAGTAAGCAAAAAGCGATACTTATTCTTGGCTAATGTAAGGGGCCCACAATGTCTATAGCCACAGGTTCAAAGGGTTCAGTCACAATAGGTCTCTCGACTAAGGGACTCGTTTATGTCCAGATTTGTTCGCTTTCTGGCATACAACACAAGACTTACAAACAATAGTTATTTATGTGTACACCAATGTTAGGCCAAGTGAAGCATTTGGCTATGATATCTTTCATCTTTCTGAACCCAAGGTGACCAAGATTATCACGTGCAAGTTGTAGAATAATATTCCTCCTACTCTTAGGAACTGCAACCCTTAACACCTCACCAATTGCACAATCAGTTATCCCATGAACCAGAACACCATCTTTCCACCTGTAACCTCTCTCCTTATTATTTGCTAACCTTCTACACACACTCAAAACTATTATCTGAAGCAACCTCGCCCTTCTATCAGAACCTTCTCCCACACAGTCAAAATTATTTGACACATCACTTAAGATCATATCACTCAT
>WLWD01001517.1_pt1 | contig 43424 bp, 40 predicted proteins | sample 6712731 | NCBI WGS metagenome assembly WLWD01 (sample SAMN12718690, study PRJNA576275) | sponge metagenome | isolation source: marine sponge | host: Mycale hentscheli | place: New Zealand: South Island, Marlborough, Capsize Point | collected 2014-11-01 | reverse complement strand
TGATTCCAGACAACAGTTGAACTCTCAACATTAACTATCTCGAACTGAATGTATGTATCTGTCTCTGTCATTCCTTACCTGAATGTATGTATCTGTCTCTGTCATTCCTTACCTGTATCATTCGTAATCTAGTTTCGTTCTAATGCGTCCCTTTACCTCTCAATCCTGTATCACCGTGTAATGATATTCATTGCGGTCTTGTAACCAAACATGACCGCAATGTGTCAGAGTGTATAAATGTATGTATGTACGTAAGATAAATTGTTGTTCACCTCTGTCTAGCCTGGGACACGATACCCTCTCAGGACGTGCGCGCTTTTGGCTCCATTATCTCAAGGCTGTAAGCTATTTAGGCCAATGGCTGCGCGGTGGTGTTTGAGTCTCGTCTGACAAGTGGGCGCCTGGTCCTTCGCGCATGCGACCTCTGTGGTTTGGGGAGCACACACCCTCAACATTGGTCCTTCGAGCCGGATACAACGACCAGCTCCGAAGATTCAGATTTACCTCATCTCCGTCAGCTATCTGCTCTAAGGTCATTTGTTACCTTCCTTCGCACCTCATCTGGACGCCTGCCGTCGTCACTTATCAACACCTCGTTTGTCACCTTCTGTTTACTTCTTCCGACCCCTTACCTGTTCGCTTGAGTCTGCTACAATGGAAGAAACGCCCAATACTAGCGGTGAATTGGACCATCTCCGTCGCCGGCGTGGCCATCGGAGAGGACAAATAACCAAGCTTCGTAACAAGGTCCAGGATATGCAAGAGGCACATCCTGACACCTTCGACCTCATTCTCATAGACGAGTTGTTAGCCGACCTTCACACTCAAGTCTCGGCCATCGAAGATCTACAAGAAAAAATCGACTTCATTTATGAAGCGCACCCTGACCTCGCCATCGATGAAGAACCGGAGAAAGACCGGCTCGACGATGCGCACAAGGCTCTCAAGTGCACATTGCTCACTCTGAAGAAAGCTGGTCCTCTCTCGCATGACTGCAACGTCTTGCTGGGCCAGATTCAAGAAGCAGCAAGCAAACCACAGCCCGAGTCTCCTCGTTTCTGCGCACTCGTGGATTCCCTGCGCTCTCGCTTGACTGCCATCTCCAGTGCCACGGGTCCTCTCCTGTGTAGCGTCACACACTTGGCGGCGCGATGCAAGGAGCTGGACGCCGCTATGTCTGAGCTTCAACAAGCCATATGGACTGAAGATCGTCCAGTCTCTCCATTGCCTACTCCTATTCACAGCCCACCTACAGTTGCTCCATATTTTAGCAACTCCTCACTCCATCTGGACGTACCACGCTTCGATGGCAACCCGTTCAAGTGGTCCAACTTTGAAGTCATGTTCAGAGCTACCATCAAGTCAAGGGCTAGAGGACACTCCAACCTCGAAGTGAAAGGACACCTGATCAAGGCAATCCAGGATCCTGAGGGTCTGCAAATCCTTCACAACCTTCCTGATCCCGATGCTTCTCTGGACGAGATGCTTGATGCTCTAGAGGCTAAGTTTGGGGCAACCGATATACTTGGCCCTCTCATTATCAATAAGATTAGCTCTGTTTGTAACTTTGATTTATCTTCCTCTAATTTAGACAACATTTATGATAACATGTGTTTGCCTTTCCAGAAGTTCGTTTCTTTGGTGGGAAACAACCTCAGCAACTACTTGGCTCTTTCTGCTATAGGCATGATGTCCCCTGAGTGCAAAAGAGAATGGCTGCGATTCAAGCCTACTAACTCCACGCCTGCCATGGACTCCATTCTCAAGTTCGTGCAGTACTGGCGCAAGGAGCTCGGCACTCTCAAGACAGCCTCCACTTCGACTCTACCATCTTCATCTGGGCCTTACAGAGCTGCTGCCAGGTCTTCCTCTCCTACTCGCTCTAAAGGTGCCTCAGCATTCAAGCCTGCGCCGAGGAGACAGCAAACAAACTGTCCTGCGTGCAACGAACAGCACACCCTCTCCAGATGCACTACCTTCGCTGCATTCGATATGGACAAGAGGAATCAATTTATCCGTGAGAAACGTCTATGTCTTAATTGTTTGGCTGATGGCCATGGCTGTCGGCAATGTCCTTCCAAGTTCTCTTGTAGGAAATGTCAAGGAAGACACCACACCCTCCTGCACAGAGGCAAGGACGCCACACCTGCCACTGCTTCTACACCACTTGCTCCAGTGATGACCACTACTTCACAGCCGGGAAAGTCGCGACAGGCGAAGTCGCTCTACTCCGCGGTGGTGGTGCTGAGACATGGACATGGTGGTAGAACCGTTCACGCCAGAGCCTTGCTGGACGGAGGAGCTGCCATCCCACTGATTACCGAGAAACTTGCTACAGATCTCCAACTGCCTAGAACGCACGATCCTACCACTGTGACTGGCATTGCGGGCACCACCCAGTGCAAATTCACAGTCTCTACTGCTATCAACTCCATGGACGAGAAGTTCGAGTCGGAGCCCATCTCCTTCACGGTCATTCCTTCTCTGGAGCCTCTGAACACTCCTCAGAATAGGAGCCAACTACTAAGCAACCCATTGCTTCGTCACTACAACCTAGCTGACCCTGATCTAGGCGGCAGAGTAGACCTAGTGCTCTGTATAGATCAGACATCCGACCTGACCACCGGCACACCGTTGCTGATTGGAGAGCTACGAGCACTACCCACACAACTTGGACTTTGCCTGTCAGCGCCATTGTCAGGAGCACCTCCCACTCCCGTGATGACTGCCACTACTCATACCAACCTGCAAGAGGATCTTGGCCGTCTCTGGGAGCTGGATAGAGTGCCTGAAGCCCCTTCTATCTCCAAAGAAGAAGAAGAAGCCGTCGTACAATTCGGTGAGACGGTTAATAGGGTGGGTAATAGATTTGCTGTTTCTTTGCCCAGAGTTCAGTCTCCGCCCAAGCTGGGAGACACTCGACGCCAAGCCCTCTCTAGACTGTACGCCAACGAGAAGTCCATGGCTGCCAAGGACAAGCTGGTAGACTTCAACCACGTCCTACAGGAGTATCAAGACCTGGGACACTCTGAAACTGTACCATTCCACGAACTGCAGAACACAGACGTTTGCTATCTGCCAGTTCACGCTGTTGTGAAAGAGACCTCCTCCTCCACGAAGCTGAGGGCGGTCTTCGATGCCTCGGCTCGTTCAAAGTCGGGTGCCTCGCTCAACGACATGCTGCTTCCTGAACCTTCTCTCTACCCACCTCTCACAGACATTCTAACCCGTTTTAGGTGCCACACCATTGGTATCTCTGCTGACATCAAGAAGATGTTCAGGGAAATCCTTCTAAATGACTCTGAGAAGGACTGGCATCGCTTCCTGGCCAGAAATTCGAGTGGGAAGATTGAAGACCGAAGAATGCTGCGCCTGACATTCGGAATCAAGAGTTCGCCCTTCCTAGCAACTCAAGTCTTGCGCACACTTGCCAACACTTATGAATCAAGTCACCCTAGAGCTGCCTTAGCCATTCGCGAGGAGTTCTACGTGGACGACGTTCTATCTGGAGCTGACTCGAACGAAGCTGCTCTCGATCTACACAAGCAACTACTAGATCTTCTTTCTCGTGCAGGTATGCATTTGAGAAAGTGGAGGTCCAACTCATCACAACTCAAGGAAAAGATTCTACCCGAACTACTCGAGAAAGACTCAGCTTCACTCAGCATTGAGCCATCTCCAGACGCTCAGAAAGCATTGGGCGTCCATTGGGACACCTCAGCAGATACACTACATGTCTCTGTCCCTCAACTCACTTCACTGAAGTCTCCAACGACTAAACGTGTCATAGCATCTGGAACTGCCGGGATATTCGACGTCCTGGGCCTGTTCTCCCCGTTTGTGGTCTCTGCCAGAATTCTATTCCAGGATACATGGAAGCTGGGACTGGCCTGGGACGCAGATGCCCCCGAAGATATTCAAGAACGCTGGAAAGGCTGGATGGAAGATCTTCCACTGATCAACCAACACCCGATTCCTAGAAGACTCACTACTTCTGCTCCTAACTCAACTCGCTCACTTCATGGTTTCTGCGATGCATCTTCAGTTGCATACGGTGCTGTGGTTTATCTCAGGACACAACCTCCTGAAGGACCTGCGCAGACTGCCATCGTCATAGCCAAAGCAAGAGTTTTGCCCACCAAAGGCATAACTATTCCTAAAGCAGAACTGTCAGCCGCTCATCTACTAGCAACGCTACTTTTTCACACTCAAGCTCTACTGAAGACACCTGCCAATGACCTCCATGCCTGGACAGACAGTCAGATCGTCCTGCACTGGCTTCCTAAATCTCCATCAGCACTCAATCGATTTGTTGCGAACCGTGTGGCAGCCATTCAGGAGCTCACTCCTCCACAGATTTGGAGACATGTGCCTTCGGCTCAGAACCCAGCTGATCTGGCTAGCCGTGGTGTTAGAGCAGCAGACCTGATTGCCTCGGATCTCTGGTGGCACGGTCCTGACTGGCTCCACCTTCTGCCTGAGCACTGGCCTCCTCCTTTCTTGGCCAAACCTACCATCCCTATCTATACCATTTCTATTACTCCCCCTCTCAAAATACCTGAATCCCAACTCAGCTTTATTCGTTACCTTGCCAATATCCGTTCTTCTTTCTTTTCTCTCGTATGTATTCTGTCATATGTCTACAGATTCGTCTCAAACTGCAAGTTGCCTTCGGATCAACGAATTCGAGGGCCTTTGACATTCTCTGAAGTTTCCAAAGCGAAACACACTCTCTACAAGCTCTCACAGCTGGAAGTCTATCCAGAAGTGTTTAAAGCCGTTCATCTAAACAAAACATTGCCTCAAGGACATTCACTTTCAAAGTTTACTGTTTCTCTGTCTGATGATGGACACCTATTAGCACTTAGCCGTGTGCGAAATCCACAGGCTCCCAATCAACCTACAGAACTCTGTGCTCTCTCTTGCAAGTCCACCCTTGCTGATTTATTGTTGAGATATCTCCATGTAGCTTACGGGCATCCGGGAACGTCTACCCTCATTGCCATTCTCTCAACTTCCTTCACGATCGTTGGCCTTCGCAATCGTCTCAAGAAGATAAGCCGCCAATGCGTTGTCCGTCAGAAAGCACTAGCCAAGCCCCTTACTCAGACTATGGGTTTGCTACCGAGCGTCAGAACTATGCCTTCTCCGCCCTTCGACAAGACTGGCGTTGATTTTGCTGGCCCACTGACCATGAAAGTCGGCCATACTCGAAAACCTGTTTACCTCAAGTCCTACATCGTCGTCTACGTCTGCCTGGTTACAAAAGCTGTTCATCTGGACATCTGCCAGAATCTCTCCACTCAAGACTTCATGGCCTCACTACAGAGATTTGTGGCCAGAAGAGGCTGTCCCTCCCTGATTATGTGTGACAATGGCTCTAATTTCATTGGAGCCCGGGAGGAAATCCGGGCCATACAGCGAATGACCGGATCTAGACAGCACAAAGACAATATCTGCAACTTCTCCACCAGCCACGCCTTGGAATGGAGAAACACACCCCCCAGAACGCCCCATTTCGGTGGATTATGGGAATCAGCCGTCAAGGCTATGAAGACTTACCTTCGAAAGCTAGCAGCACCTCATCCTCTCACTTGGCCGGAAATGTACACTCTCATAGTGGAAATCGAAAGCATCCTCAATTCTCGACCCCTCACACCACTCAACAATGATGACCTTGATGAAGCCAACTGCCTAACAGCCGGTCACTTTCTTGTGGGAAGACCGCTCAAGTCTTTGCCCTCCAAGTCAGCCTCTACAGCCAAGATATCCTCGCTCAGGCGTTGGAATCTAGTAGAACGCCTCAAAACTGACATCTGGCGTTACTGGGCTGATGCCTACCTGGCCAGCTGCGCTCAGAGGAGCAAATGGTTAAAGAAGCCCACTGAGCTGAAGGTCAACGACGTCGTCCTTCTGAAGGACGAGACACTCAAGTCTAGGGATTGGCCACTTGCTAAGATAGTCGCCATTCACCCAGGCACCGATGGAGTTGTGCGGGCCGTGATTCTGAAATGCAAAGGAAAGACCTACACGAGAGCTAGCAATCGCTTAGTGCCTCTTCTCACAGACCATGATGAACCTCAAGCCTCCCCCCGGAGTATGTCTGTGATTCCAGACAACAGTTGAACTCTCAACATTAACTATCTCGAACTGAATGTATGTATCTGTCTCTGTCATTCCTTACCTGAATGTATGTATCTGTCTCTGTCATCCCTTACCTGTATCATTCGTAATCTAGTTTCGTTCTAATGCGTCCCTATACCTCTCAATCCTGTATCACCGTGTAATGATATTCATTGCGGTCTTGTAACCAAACATGACCGCAATGTGTCAGAGTGTATAAATGTATGTATGTACGTAAGATAAATTGTTGTTCACCTCTGTCTAGCCTGGGACACGATACCCTCTCAGGACGTGCGCGCTTTTTGGCTCCACTATCTCAAGGCTGTAAGCTATTTAGGCCAACGGCTGCGCGGTGGTGTTTGAGTCTCGTCTGACAAATGGAGGTTAACACCCCATTGTTAACCGGGGTTAACAGAGGCACCGAAATAAGGCAGGAAAGAAAAGGGGCGGAGCATGGGACGAGTAATAACTAGGGGGCTGGGTAGGCTAAAACAGGCTAGGTTGTGGGAGGGTGGGCGGAGTTGAGAGGCGAGACCACGTTGCTGTAAGCGGCACGCGAGCACACCGAGACGCGCACCAGTATCATAAAGCCAGGCTGAGCCAGATACGGGAACAAGCAGTTTAGTAGCCGGAAAGAACAGCGGGTGTAAGCAGCAGGCTCGAGTCTCGTCTAGAAGCATGGCATCACCTGGGGAAGCGAGTAGTACTCCTGGCAGGTCTCCAGTTGTGTCAGCAATCCAATTAGATGACGGGACATTGGCTAAAATTATTGAAGGGGTGACGGCCAGAGTCCAGGGAGCAATGGGCCAGGCAGACCAAGCTGGTGAGGCGAACTGGGGAACGGGGAAAGGGGGAGGGATGGTTAGTTAGGTGGGTTCCCTCTAGCCAGCCCTTCTCCAGCCACAGCGGCTGTGATATCACAGGGAGCAGAGAGGGAGCCTAGCAGGATGGGGTAGGTAATAGAGTAGTGGTTAAAGAGGCCGTATGGGGAGGCTAGGGTAGTTAATTAGTTGGAAAAAGGGGGGTTCTAACTAGGATAAGGCATAGTATTCGAGGGGAGGCGGGATCTTATGTCAAGTAGAACAAAATTGGGTATCAGAGCAAGCAACAGTGCGAGTTAACAAGGCTCTGGGTTCATCGAATCGGTAGGATGACATGGCGGGTAGCATAGCCTAGCAGCAGGGGGCTATGGTTACAGGAGCAAAGGCATGCAGCTGTGCGTGAGAGTGAAATGCTAGGTGAGGGCAAGTGCACTAAGCTGGTCACGATAGCACGGTGCCGGTCTTAAAACGAGAGCACACAAAAAGGGCACGACAGTATGGTGCCGTTGCCTAATGGCAAGAGCATGGAAGTCAGCACGAGGGCAAGGTGCTTGATTGTAACGCAAGAGCATGTAACAGGGCATGACAGCAAAGTGTCACAGCGGAAGATAAGAGCAAGGTAACGGGCACGATGGCAAGGTGCCTGTCTTAAAGCATGAACATGTAAAGGGCACGACAGCAAGGTGCCGTAGCAAGATAGAGCATGAAACTGAGCACGATGGCAAGGTGCTCTGCCCCTAAGCAAGAGCGCGTAGCAGGGCATGACAGCAAGGTGCCGTAGCATAAGCAAGAGCATGTAACCGAGCATGATGGCATGGTGCTGTGTCTAAAAGGGAGAACACATAGCAGGGTACGACAGCAAGGTACCATAGCTCGAAGCAAGAGCATGAAGCTGAGCACGATGGCAAGGTATTCGTCGCAAATATAGGAGCAAGAAAAGGTGTCATTACACAATGCGGGCAGGCGGGAATGGGATAATACAGAGAGTTGTCTACTAGGGTAGAATTGAGGTAGTTAGGTAGCTGGGATTATTAAAAGGGGGCCTGGAGGTTTGTTTTTGTTGTTGTTGTTTTTTTAATTAGTGAAAAAAGGTAATTCAGAGGATGTGGTGTCATGAGGTGTGTTTATTACGTGTTGGGTAGGTAATATGGCAAGGCCCCCAAGCAGCAGGGATTTAGCTGGGTGCGGCATCAGAGAAATGAAAACTGATGCTGCGGTGGCAGCGCCACGCAACAGAGAAGCAGGGGTTGGCTCCAGACCTAGCTTGGAGTTGGCAGGTGCTAGCAGCAGAGCTCCAGCAAGGAGCCAAACAGTTTGCATTGGTGCAGGTCTCCCGTCAATTACGCGGAAGCTGGTGGAAAAGATACAAGCAAATGAATACGTGGAGTTTGCAGATCTAATGCCAGCTGGCAGCAGAAGCAGAGCGCCCACCCCACAGGGTGACGGCCAGATTATGGTGATCCAAGCCGCCGATTTGATGACTACAAGGAAAGTCATACCTGATTTAGCGACGTGGCTTCAATGCTTTGCTGTGTATGTGACTGTGCTGGGGCCTCATCAGCCCGACAAGCTGGCAGATCTGATGAGCTATCAGTCGTTGATCGCAAGGGCCAGCAAGAAATTTAAGTGGCCTTCGTGGTTGGTATACGACCAGAATTTTAGGCAAGAAGCAGCTGGAAATACGTCACTGCAGTGGGCGAAAGCTGAGCCCAGCTTGTACGCCCAATGTTTTACTGGCCAAGAGATATCCAAGGAGAATTGGTGCAGCAGGTGCCATGGCGTGGATCATCAGTCGGCTGACTGTCCGTACGGGAGCAGAAAACGCACTTGGAGCGGTGGCCCAGGTGCAGCGAGTGTCTCACAGCCAAGGGCAGCAGCAACAGGATGGCGTGACCAACAACTCTGCATCAAGTTTAACAAATACGGTGGAGATTGCAAGTTTGGAAAAGAATGCAAGTTTTTGCACGCTTGCTCAGGTTGCAAGGGACCACACCCAGCATCAAAATGCAGGGCTGGTGGCAAGGCAGCGCTGGGCAGGATGGACGAAGCTTAACTCTACCGGGCACAAGGACCCACAGCTGTTTGATAGTCATATATTGTATTGTTCATGCTGTTATTCTTATTCAATGTTGCTGAATGCCAATTGCGCTGGATCTGGCAATGGGCTGTGGTCGGGCATCGGGTAGACTGGGCAGAGCTGGCTGTTGGGTAGTTAGGGTGTAATTGGTACGAATGGGGGGAAGGATAATGCCATTAGGGCGGGGTGTGTGAGGGGGATCTGCACATGGGTCACAGCGAATGTGCCATGTCAAATGCGAGGGCATAGCAGCGGGCTGTGGTTCACAATGGGGCTGTGTCATGCATGTAATGCAGGTGCAAGTGAAGGGTCGTACACGGTCCAAGGCGAGCAGATGCAGGCGTTGGCAAGGTGCAGTGGGCCAGATGGGCAAGCACTGTCGGGTCGCCTGGCAAGTATTGTCTCCCCAATGAGAGAGACTGTCTGGGCGCGGGAGCTGGAAGGTCATCCTGACAAGGCGCTGGTGGAGGAGTTACTGCGAGGCATAAAGTCCGGCTTCAGAGTGGGCTATGACAAGTCACAGGCCCCGCTGAAGGCTCATCACAGAAACATGCAATCAGCTACGGAGCACAGGGAAGTGGTCACAAAGTACTTGACTGCAGAGATCGAAGCAGGGAGAGTGGTATTGGAAGGCACCACGTCTCAAGCTGAAGCACTGGACGTCCACTGCAGCCCGTTTGGGGTTATCCCAAAAAAGAGCAAGCCGGGTAAATTCAGGCTGATCCTAAACTTGTCAGCCCCGGAGGGCGCAAGTGTCAATGATGGAATCAGCAAAGAGCTGGCCACATTGTCGTACGTGTCGCTGGACCAGGTGGCGGACACTGCTGCGAGGCTGGGACGAGGTTCGCTCCTAGCAAAAATGGACATCAAGCAGGCATACAGGCAAGTATCGGTCCATCCGCAGGACAGGCGGCTGCTGGGTATGCTGTGGGAGGATAAAGTGTATGTGGACACGACACTCCCATTTGGCCTCAGGTCGGCACCGCTGGTGTTCACAGCAGTGGCGGACGCTGCGCAGTGGGTGATGAAGAAGCAGGGCATATCCCAGGTGTTCCACTATGTGGACGACTTCATCACGCTGGGGGCAAGTGCAACAGAATGCTCGAGAAATAACACCATTATGCATGAGGTGTGCAGCATGCTGGGCCTGCCAGCAGAGCCCGAGAAGGACGAGGGCCCGGCTACGAGCCTGACATTCTTAGGCATTGTGATAGACACGGTGGCTATGGAGCTGAGGCTACCGCAAGAGAAGCTGTCACGCATGCTGGCAGAGCTGGCAGGTTGGAGAGGCAGGAAAGCATGCAAGAAGCGAGATCTGCTGTCCCTAATTGGGGTACTGTCACACGCTTGCAAAGTGGTCAGAGCCGGCAGGACATTTACAAGGAGGCTGATCGATTTATCTATGTCAGTAAAGAAGCCAGAGCATTTCATCAGACTCAGCAGAGAGGCGCGGTCAGACATTGAATGGTGGTGGCAGTTTAGCGCAGACTGGAATGGCATTGGACTGTTGAGCAGTTCTCTCGGCCTCCGGCCAACGGTGACACTTGTATCAGATGCTTCAGGCTCCTGGGGTTGCGGAGCATACTGGGGCTCGCAATGGTTTCAGCTGCCGTGGGTAAAGCAAGCTGAGCAGTGGCACATTACGGCAAAGTAGTTGGTGCCGATTGTGGTAGCTGCTGCTGTATGGGGCCCGGCATGGCGGGGTCAAATGGTGCTGGCTCGCTGTGACAACGCCGCCGTAGTGGCAATCATCAACAAAGGGCAGGCGGGCAAACAGCAAGGGCTGGCAGCAGGGGCAGAGGACCAGAATGTGGTTGGTTTGGAGGGTGGAGGGTTTATTAGCGCAAGCATAGGCGCTAATAAGTGTTAATTGGCTGGACAGGGCCAATGTAACTCCAAAACCAAACCCCTTGGCAGCTGTGCAGCGAGCCACGCCCCCCCCCTCTTGGAACTTTCGGGCACAACCAATGTTGGGATGCCAGGTTGCAAGTAACCAGAAACTGTGCTGGGAGGCGGCAGGTCACACATAGGTGCACTATGTTAAATGCTAGTTATATACTGGGCATACTCGCTCGATAATTGTGCTAGTTATATACTGGGCATACTCGCTCGATAATTGTGCTAGTTATATACTGGGCATACTCGCTCGATAATTGTGCTAGTTATATACTGGGCATGCTCGCTCGATAATTGTGGCTAGTTACTCGCTCTGATAATGCATGCTCGCTCGATAATGGTGCTAGTTATATACTGGGCATACTCGCTCATAATTGTGCTAGTTATATACTGGGCATACCGCTCGATAATTTGTAGTTATATCTGGGCTCGCTCTCTAGATAACTGCTAGTTATATCCTGCATACTCCGCTCGATAATTGTGCTAGTTATATACTGGGTCGATAATTGTGCTAGTTAATCTGGCATACTCCTCGATAATTGTGCTAGTTATATACTGGGCATACTCGCTCGATAATTGTGCTAGTTATATACTGGGCATACTCGCTCGATAATTGTGCTAGTTATATACTGGGCATGCTCGCTCGATAATTGTGCTAGTTATATACTGGGCATGCTCGCTCGATAATTGTGCTAGTTATATACTGGGCATGCTCGCTCGATAATTGTGCTAGTTATATACTGGGCATACTCGCTCGATAATTGTGCTAGTTATATACTGGGCATACTCGCTCGATAATTGTGCTAGTTATATACTGGGCATGCTCGCTCGATAATTGTGCTAGTTATATACTGGGCATACTCGCTCGATAATTGTGCTAGTTATATACTGGGCATGCTCGCTCGATAATTGTGCTAGTTTTAACTCTACGTGTGCCATAAAGCAACTGTTAGTCACAGTTTAACAAAGTTGGAGGCAGTGCCAGATGGGTATGCTTAGTGCTTGGGAGGGAGCGCCCTCCCATTGTGCTGGTGCCTACAGCACCTTTGTTGCTGCTTAGCAGGAGGGTGCTCCTGATTGTGCAGGTAACAGTTTCTGTAGCACCCTCCTACTTGTGCTTGTGCCTGCGGCACTTCTGCTGCTCTGGAGGTTGTACCCTCCCCATTGCACTATTTGCTGATACTCCCTGCTGTCTGGCTTCAGCGGAAGCCTTAACTTATTATTTCACTACATACTGTCCATTAGCTGCATTTAAGCCCTATGTGCACTATTGCTCCAGATGAGTTGACCTCATCACATTTATGCCTGGCCTATTGCACCTGTTGAGTATTAGTGCTTGGGGGAAAAGGGGGGAACCCCCCAACTACTGTCCCTATCCTTAATCTATTTAGGAGGCCTACCTAACTCCAATTTTATGACCTATCCCACATCCTTTTAATTTTCAATTATTAGCATAGATTACTACCATTATTATCCTCCCCCCTTTCCCCCAAGTTGTATGGATACTATTCTTATGCATACATATATATATATATATAATTATGTATATACCCCCACACACCACTTTTATTTTATTTTATTTTTATTTTATTCTTTATACACATATTGAGAAGAGTGAAGGTGATAACCAAATACATGGCATATTACTGTCTAGTTTGCTATAACCGACGAAAATGCTGCTAGTTGATGTCTAGGGATTCGAATGTATCGCTTAAATGCGTCACTTTTCCATCTGCCCAAGGCTTGTATAGTCGAATCTTCCACTCCTTTGGCTGCCGCCGTGCTCGCTGCTCCAATTCGAAACGAATGTCCCGTAAAAAAGGACGAGTCCACTCCTGCGACCCTTAGAGTAGATTTCAGCCATGCAACTAATGCTGCCCTGGACAAAGGGTTCCCTCCATCTTGTACAAATAAAGCTGTTGTTGACCCAACCTTTCTCACTCCAAGATATGCAAGAACTGCCACTACTGGGCAAAGATCCTGATTTGTACGCCCCAGGAACAGCTTAATACCAGATTTGTCCTGATCCGTTTTGGACTGTTTTAGAAACACACTTATCATGGTTGGAATCTCATAACTATCCACCGCTATGTCGCTTATCTCTAGGTGCTTCCCTGGATCAAATGGATCATTGACAGTAAACTCGCCGCAGCGTAAAAATGCAAAGTACCCTAGGCAACAAGCCGCCCACATCATGATGTTTGTGTAGTCTGTGGGTGTTCTCTGGACTACTTCCCAAATATCTCGCAAGACTATCGGTGTAATAGGCAGTCGTCGATCTTGCCCTGAAGGTTTCAGCCTCTTCACACCTTTAAACACTAGATCCAGTTGCGGCACAGCCAAGAAGGGATCTGCATAACCCTTGCTGAGATGCAAGTGCCTCACTGCCGACATATATGCCCGAACTGTTGAATAACCTACTGATCCAGAAAGGTGAGCTGTGAACAACACCAGTGTCCTCTCTGTCGCTGGTAGTGGGTACTTTCCAATAGCCTCACAGAACTTCATGTACTGGGTTTGAGCAGACGAGTAAGCTCTTTGGGAGCTTGGTGCCAGGCTGTTCCTAATGAGGTTCTCAGCAAGGATCTCCAGGTGGCTGAGCGCCAGTCCTGACCTTGGGTAAACAGTAGCTCCCAGGTACTGCGTGGGATAGGTGTGGGAGTGGGGTTGGCATCCTTGTTGAGCTGGAACAAAACCTGCAAATGATTGCGAGAAATGGCATCAGCAATGGAATTATTAACCCCTTCGATGTGATTAGCTCTGACTCTTATATCCAACACCGCTGTATAAAAATGCAGGTATCGCAACAATTGCACTAGTAGTGGGTCCCTACAATTTTGTGCATTAACAATCTGAACCACTGCCATGTTGTCACATTTGAACACTACCAATTGGTGGCGCCACTGTTGGCCCCACACTGCCACTGCAAGGACAATGGGTAGTAGCTCTTTAACCGCAATACTTCTATCCTTCCATTCATTTTCCCATTGACACTGTAGCCACTGATTGCCCCATATAGCTCCGCAACCCCATGACCCAGATGCATCTGTTGCCACCACTCTATCTGGGACTTGGTTCATGCAATGAACCTGCATCATGCTACAGCCATTCCAATATTCTAAGAAAGTCTGCCACCAAGCCAAGTCAGCATGAAACTCAGCGGTTAGATGTACCCAATGATTAAGTCGTCTAACTGTCTTGGCCCTATCAATCATTCTACGAAGGAATATCCTCCCCGCCAAAACCACCTTGCATGCATGCGAGAGCTTTCCTATAAGGGATAGTAAGTTTCTCTTCTGACATGATTTTTTGTTACTCCACTCGTGCAGGACTTCTTTCAGATGATCCAGTTTGGATTTAGGTAACCTTGCTTCCATTGTCGTTGTATCTAGCTCAATTCCTAGAAAAGTCATTCTCGAGTCTGGTCCTTCAATTTTTTGCCTTTTCAATGGTATTCCCAGCAATTTGCAAGTGTCCTGAATCTGATTAAGATTGACGCTGCACTGACTTGTGTTCCCACATCCCATAGTTAAAAAATCATCCAGGTAGTGGATTAGAGTCGACACCCCTCTATTGAACAAGATCCATTCTAGTGCATCTGCCAATGCCGAGAAAATTTTTGGCGCCGAGCGCAAGCCAAAGGGTAAAACGGTATCAATATATAATTTCTGTTTCCACCTCATTCCGAGTAGCTGTCGGTCAGCTGGATGAATGGGCACATTCCTGTAGGCATGTTCAATATCGACCTTTGCTAGCAGTGACCCTCTGCCTAGCCCCACAATCTTCTCAATGGCTGTATCCACTGACGCAAAGGCAATCGAACATAACTCTGAGTCTATGCCGTCATTAACACTTGCTCCATCGGGGCTTGAGAGATCAAGAACCAGTCGCCACTTTCCGGGCTGGTTGGACTTTGGTATTACCCCAAATCTAGAAATCTGCACTGTTTCCGTGTATTCTTTAGGAATCTCTACAATACGCCCAGCCTTTACCTCTGTTGCTAAATACTCTGTTACAGGTTCTGGATGATGCATTGTCGATGCCATGTTACCAACGGCAGATTTGCGTGCACATCTTCCACGCTGGAAGCCAATCTTGAACCCATTTTTGATTCCATCTAGAATATATTTGCAGAAGTCTCCATCTCTGTGTCCCTCCAGCTCTTGCTCCCAACTCTCAGCAACTAACGGTGTGATAATTCTCTGACAAAACTCAGGGAGAATGCTTCTATCTGCCGGTTCACAAGTACTTAGTGCCAACAGATCTGTTGTGTATCGGTATCTTCCATCACTCAACATGTTATGTGCTTGAAAATGTGTACTTATCGCTACTATATAATTGCTAATACATTCTTCTATCAATTGATATTGTGAATCATTATTTACTGTGGACATGGGTAAACGTTGAATATTGCATCCTGAATTATTCGGTGAGTCTATGGTACTGCTTGTATGAATCATCTCAAGGTGATTTGTGCATTTCTCCTTCTCTGTCCGGTTAGGGACGAAAAGGAGGGGGCTCTCCAGACCTCTCGCCTTTCTTCTCCATTGATTCTTTCCTGGTCCCTGATTGCTTTGGGCAACGCTTAGCCTGGTGATCCCCGGAACAATGAGCGCAGACGTGCCTGAAGTTACAGCGATCTGCACTGCAGCCCACCGAGCCCCAGTTCCAGCGCTTACATACTGGTGTGTCTGGGTAAGGCCGGAACCTACTGTCACTCCTCCTGTTATGGTGAGATGATCCACTCGCACACTTCTTGTGTTCCTTGCTGCCACATGACCAGCAGGGGATTCGTGATGCCGCTATGCCGAAGTGTTGGGTCCATAGTGGTGGGCTAATCTGTCCCCAACAAGTAAACAAAGTAGGTTCTGCCGCAGCTTGTCTCCTAAACAAACTATCATATCCCAGCCATGCCTCTTCCACATAGTCACTGCTAGCCTTTACTATCAGTGATGAATATGCGAGCAGGTCCTTCACTCTTGACGAATCCTTCATAGACACCACTGCAATGTAGGTATTGAAACATCCTACCCATTCTTGAATCGATGTAATTCCCTTCTTCTCCTTCCTTCGCTCTCCATACACCAGATCTTGTATTGTCGGCTCTGGAGCACCCAGCCTCGATGGTAGCAATGAGTCCAACTCGATGAATTCATTCCTCCAAATCTTTTCTGCCAATTTCCCTGGGATAGGCGGAGAGTTCATACTCACTACCACTGCTTCTCCTGACTTTGGGGCCATTCTGTCTCCATGCCACAGAGCCGAAACTGGCGACTCTGGTGATAATGCTGATCTGACTGCCAAATTATTTGGCACTCCCATTGATGTAGTGAGCGTCGCTGTCCCTGGTGCTGCCAGGGAAGCACCCAATGCTGCTGCACTGCCCGGGCTCATCAACGGCACCGATCCCCTAATTACACTGGCTGGCGGCAAGCAGCCCACTCTACCACCTGCCATTTATATAGCAAAATATGTATCACTATCCCCTAGGTATCTTGCCCTAGAAGCAACTCCCCTTAACCTCCTTTCCTGCATACTACCAGGTAAATCCTAGCTAATCTAACAATTACTTACTAGCCCATAGCCTAACCCCCATTACAACCTTAAACTCTTACCTTGCTACCCTATTATCCCAGTACTATCCCCAAGTATGCCAAGTTTAATAAAAGACGATCCTTTACCTGACAAAGGAATTGCTGAGCTGGCAACCCTCGCCGTTGGGCCTGAAACCGAGGTCCCTTCGCTAGCTCTGTCTGACCTCTCCGCCTCAGGAGGGGGCCGTCTGATAGCCTCCACAATTGACTCTGCCAAGCGTGGCATTGCTCCCTCCAGTGCCCTTGATAGAGCTGCGTCTAGTGAAACAGCTGACACCCGACTCCCCGCCGTAGTTGTGACTACTGCCTCGGATAAAGACGCGCTAGGAACGCTAGTTGAAGCCATAATCAGCCTGCCCCGCTTTGCTAGAAAGGAAATTTCAACCAGAAAGACAATATTGCTTGCGTTGGCTAGTCAGCTAGTCTGCCTCACTGTCACGTGACTGTATCTGTTGTTTCCCGCCTAAACCCACTGGCACCGCCCCCGTCGCCTGCCACGGAAGCACACTGCGTGTTAACCCTATTTAACATATTAAATCTTCAGTTATATACTGGGCATGCTCGCTCGATAATTGTGCTAGTTATATACTGGGCATACTCGCTCGATAATTGTGCTAGTTATATACTGGGCATACTCGCTCGATAATTGTGCTAGTTATATACTGGGCATGCTCGCTCGATAATTGTGCTAGTTATATACTGGGCAAGCTCGCGTCGGATAATTGTGGCTAGTTATAACTGGGCATCCTCGCTTCGCTAATTGTGCTAGTCATATACTGGGCATCTCGCTCTGCTATGTGTGCTGTTATCTCTGGGCATACTTCGCTCGATAATTGTGCTAGTTATATACTGGGCATACTCGCTCGATAATTGTGCTAGTTATATACTGGGCATTCTCGCTCGATAATTGTGCTAGTTATATACTGGGCATACTCGCTCGATAATTGTGCTAGTTATATACTGGGCATGCTCGCTCGATAATTGTGCTAGTTATATACTGGGCATGCTCGCTCGATAATTGTGCTAGTTATATACTGGGCATGCTCGCTCGATAATTGTGCTAGTTATATACTGGGCATACTCGCTCGATAATTGTGCTAGTTATATACTGGGCATACTCGCTCGATAATTGTGCTAGTTATATACTGGGCATGCTCGCTCGATAATTGTGCTAGTTATATACTGGGCATACTCGCTCGATAATTGTGCTAGTTATATACTGGGCATACTCGCTCGATAATTGTGCTAGTTATATACTGGGCATGCGTCGCTTCGATAATTGTGGTCTCTTTATAATACTGGTCATCCTCACTCTCGCTCGATAAATTGTGCTAGTTATATACTGGGCATGCTTTCGCCTCGATAATTGTGCTAGTTATATACTGGTCTAACTCGCCGATATTGTGCTAGTTATATACTGGGCGACTCGCTCGATATTGTCTAGTTATATCCTGGGCATAACTCGCTCGATAATTGTGCTAGTTATATACTGGGCATGCTCGCTCGATAATTGTGCTAGTTATATACTGGGCATGCTCGCTCGATAATTGTGCTAGTTATATACTTGCCCAGCATATTACACATGTTAGTGGTGTGTATGTATGTATGTGTGTGTGTGTGTGTGATTACAGTGTGAAATAGCAGGCTCTGGTTTCATCAATGTGACTTTACAGTCAGAGTATGTGTCTAGTTTGGTATCTCAGATGTTGGTAAAGGGTGTCCAGCCTCCAGTTACTGATGGTAAAAAGCGTGTTGTGGTGGACTTCTCTTCGCCCAACATTGCCAAGGAAATGCATGTTGGCCATCTTCGGTCTACCATCATTGGAGAAACAATCTGTCGACTGTTGGAGTTTGTGGGGCACGATGTCCTCAGGTACTTCCAATGGAGCACACACGTGTGTTGACGTGTGAGCACATGTATTGACATGTATGTGCATGGACACAGGGTCGCATATGTGTTGCTGTGTAGACAGATAATTGTCTTGCATTTCTGTTGGTACGAGTGGCGTAGGTGTGGCACATTAATGGGTGGAGTAGGTGTGGCACTCTAGTGGGTGGAGTAGGTGTGGCACACTAGTGGGTGTGGCACTCTAGTGGGTGTGGCATACTAGTGGGTAGGTGTGGCACACTTAGTGGGTGGAGTAGGTATGGCACACTAAAGTATGTCCACGTTGAGTTGGCACGACTGCAAATGTGGCAAAAGAGGAATGCACTTGGCGAAAGCTGAAACCAATTAAGGTCACATGACAGTAGTAGCTCAAACGCGCGAAACCATCACACCCACGGTAAAAACAGTGCGGGTCTAAGGTGCACATTATTACTGTAAGTTTACTTGTTGAAAAGAAAAAGAAGCTTGGCAGTTTCTTCCGCGGCTGTATTCAATATATGCTCGGTTATAACTAATCACTCGTAGTTCATCGTTTATACGAGCTTCTAGTTGTGCGCTAAAACTGGCTGAAGGTTGCAGAGGGTGATCTGGAGCTACTCTAATGTAGCACAACTCTTCGAGGAAAAGAAGTGCAGGACCGCTGCTGAACGCCACCTCAAGCAAGTCTGATTGTTGTGTGCTTAGCGTGTATTTAAACTCTATTCTTACTTTCTTGGTATGACGAAATTCTGAAGTACTCAACAGTAATGTGAAGAATCCAGTACATCACCATTAGCTATGACCACACACATTCCAGTATTACTTTATGTCCTTCACACTGATCATTTTATTCACGATTTTTACTATATTTTCTATCTACTTGTTAAATTTCAATTTTTTTTTATTATACAAAAAAATTGACATAATTAATATAATTCTATGATGACATATACAATATATTATATAATTTTATAATGACATGAAATTGTGATAGTTACAAGCAGCAGGTAAATTTGGAGGGTGGTAAGTAGCATCCCCATAACCATAGAGAACTGTACCTATAGATATGAGGAGTAATGGACAGCTAAAGCATTAATAGTGGCATATAGAGTCCATGATGAATTATATATCTTGTTATCTTGGTCAGCAAACAGTAAATTGGCTGAGTTTCTAAATAAATAGGAGCTTAAAATGAACCAGAATGTCAAGCAGAAGGGTAGAAACAAAGTCACCAAACGAAGACTGCTTTTGTTTACAATTGTCTCTAAGGTACTGCACATGTGGTTGGCCCGGTTTGAGCACGGGAAACGTGTGGTTTTATTTATTCCCACAGACTTTTCTATTGAGTTTTGAAACTGCACTTTCCTGCCGGCTCTAAAGTTTTTAAAGGGAATTTTCTGGACCGCTTCGACACGAGCTTTCGAATGGTGCAAACCCCGGAAGCATAGCTACTTCCGTTCAAAAGTTATTAACTGTTTTGGACATACTATAGTGGGTGTAACACATTATTGGGTGTAGCATACGAGTGGGTGTGGCACATTAGTGGATGGAGTAGATGTGGCACATCAGTGGGTGGAGTAGGTGTGCTACATCAGTGGGTGTGGCATGTAACTTATAGTATGGCAGTTGTGATGTAATTTAGTAGTAGAATGTGTGTTGAGTATGTGGCTTCTTGTTACCCAAAGCAACCATTTTGTTGTTGTTAGACTGAACCACATTGGTGACTGGGGCACTCAGTTTGGGATGCTCATTGCTCACCTGTTTGACCAGTTTCCTGATTTATGTGAGACTCCGCCTACTATATCTGACCTGCAGCAGTTCTATAAGGTAAGGTGTGGCCCTATCTGGCGTACAAGTCATGTACATGCATTAACTAACAGGAATCCAAAAAGAGATTTGATGAAGACAAAGCCTTTCAAGAGAGAGCACACAACTACGTAGTGAGACTGCAGAGTAATGACAGAGAAGTGATGCAAGCATGGAGGCTCATCTGTGACATCACCCGAACAGGTATCACACCCACACCACACACACACACAGTCATACACACAGGCACACACCCACACACAGGCACACACTAAGTAGTTATTTAGTATTTTTGTTTGTTTAGAAAATGAAAAGATTTACAAGCGTCTGAAAGTAACAAGCAGTGAGCGTGGAGAATCTTTCTATCAGCCAATGATGCAGGGAATAGTAGATGACCTTATGGCTAGGGGTGAGTGGATTCGTGTGTGTGGTGCAGTGGTTGTGTCCTTGGCTCAGGGCCTGATGAGTTCAAGCCCCACTCTGGCAACTTTTCCATCTGGTTTTTCCATCTGCCTCCCACCAGTCCACCCAGCTGTGATTGGGTACCTGGCATTTGCTGGGGTGCAAATTCAAGGCCTTTTCTCATGAAACAGCAATGGTCCAGGTGGGACTTTGGGTGCCCACACAACTTGCTGTGAGGAAAGGTCTGTTCTCCTGTGAGTTCCTAGCCCAGCTCCAGGAGCTTTGCTTGCACAGTTCACAGTGCCTGCTTAGTGCACAGGCATCCTGTCTCTGCCAGATGAGCATAACCGCTAGCGGTTGTAAGAGAATTTGCAATTTTGTATGTGTGTGTGTGTGTGTGTGTGTTGGCCGGCCAATGGACTGGTTGTGTTGTGTGTACACTGGTGGTTGGTGTTGTGTGTACACTGGTGGTTGGTGTTGTGTGTACACTGGTGGTTGGTGTTGTGTGTACACTGGTGGTTGGTGTTGTGTGTACACTGGTGGTTGGTGTTGTGTGTACACTGGTGGTTGGTGTTGTGTGTACACTGGTGGTTGGTGTTGCTACAATAAAGTGTTTATACAGTGAGTAGTTTTTTGTGAAAATGTGTGCAGGGTTTGCTAGAGTAGAGGATGGCAGGGCTATAGTGTTTGCTGAAGGCATATCTGTGCCTCTCACAGTTCAGAAAGCCAATGGAGGATTCACGTATGACACATCAGATCTGGCAGCTCTGAAGCACCGGGTGCAGGAGGAGCGAGGAGATTGGCTCATCTATGTGGTGGACTCCGGGCAGAGCCTGCACTTCCAGACCGTGTTCAAGGTGGCCCGCCAGGCTGGCTACTGCTCCCCCAACACACGCGTAGATCATGTGGGATTTGGGGTAGTACTTGGAGAGGACAAGAAGAAGTTCAAGTCTAGAGATGGCAACACTGTTCGTTTGGTAGACTTGCTAGACGAGGGAATTGAGAGGGCTAGACAGAGACTCCTGGAGGGTAATAGAATGAAGGTGTGTATGTATGTGCGTGTGTTTGGCAGGACATTCTATAGTGTGTGTATGTAGAGTTCACACTCTTTGTAGCGTGTATTTAATCATATCAGTGTTAAGAGTTCACACTCTTGTAGCGTGTATTTAATCATATCAGTGTTAAGAGTTCACACTCTTTGTAGCGTGTATTTAATCATATCAGTGTTAAGAGTTCACACTCTTGTAGCGTGTATTTAATCATATCAGTGTTAAGAGTTCACACTCTTTGTGTGTGTATTTAATCATATCAGTGTTAAGAGTTCACACTCTTTGTGTGTGTATTTAATCATATCGGTGTTAAGAGTTCACACTCTTTGTAGCGTGTATTTAATCATATCAGTGTTAAGAGTTCACACTCTTGTAGCGTGTATTTAATCATATCAGTGTTAAGAGTTCACACTCTTGTAGCGTGTATTTAATCATATCAGTGTTAAGAGTTCACACTCTTTGTAGTGTGTATTTAATCATATCAGTGTTAGAGTTCACACTCTTTGTAGCGTGTATTTAATCATATCAGTGTTAAGAGTTCACACTCTTTGCCACACTCTTTGTAGCGTGTATTTAATCATATCAGTGTTAAGAGTTCACACTCTTTGTAGCGTGTATTTAATCATATCAGTGTTAAGAGTTCACACTCTTGTGCGTGTATTTAATCATATCAGTGTTAAGAGTTCACACTCTTTGTGTGTGTATTTAATCATATCAGTGTTAAGAGTTCACACTCTTTGTGTGTGTATTTAATCATATCGGTGTTAAGAGTTCACACTCTTTGTGTGTGTATTTAATCATATCGGTGTTAAGAGTTCACACTCTTTGTGTGTGTATTTAATCATATCGGTGTTAAGAGTTCACACTCTTTGTTGTGTGTGTATTTTGTTGCAGGTGTTGAGTGAGGAGGAGTTGGCAGCGTCCCAGCAGAGTGTGGCGTATGGGTGTGTCAAGTATGCCGATCTCTCCCAAACTAGAACTAATGACTATATCTTCTCTTTTGATAAGGTGAGAACTAGTTGATGGTGAGTCAGTCATTGCTAGAGCTTAAGATCTCTTTCCATCAGCAACTTTCTGATAGGACAGGAGTAATTTAGATGACGTGCAAACTGTGTTCTGCTTAGCTTTATATAAATAGCTAGACCAGTAGCAGTACCCTTGACTCACTATATAACTAGTCCAGTAGCAGTACCCTTTAGGTCCACAGGTAGTCCTAGTTACACAGCTAGTCCAGTAGCAGTACCCTTTAGGTCCACAGGTAGTCCTAGTTACACAGCTAGTCCAGTAGCAGTACCCTTTAGGTCCACTGGTAGTCCTAGTTATATAGCTAGTCCAGTAGCAGTACCCTTTAGGTCCACAGGTAGTCCTAGTTACACAGCTAGTCCAGTAGCAGTACCCTTTAGGTCCACTGGTAGTCCTAGTTACATAGCTAGTCCAGTAGCAGTACCCTTTAGGTCCACTGGTAGTCCTAGTTTACATAGCTAGTCCAGTAGCAGTACCCTTTAGGTCCACTGGTAGTCCTAGTTACACAGCTAGTCCAGTAGCAGTACCCTTTAGGTCCACTGGTAGTCCTAGTTATATAGCTAGTCCAGTAGCAGTACCCTTTAGGTCCACTGGTAGTCCTAGTTACACAGCTAGTCCAGTAGCAGTACCCTTTAGGTCCACTGGTAGTCCTAGTTACACAGCTAGTCCAGTAGCAGTACCCTTGAGGTCCACTGGTAGTCCTAGTTACACAGCTAGTCCAGTAGCAGTACCCTTGAGGTCCACTGGTAGTCCTAGTTATATAGCTAGTCCAGTAGCAGTACCCTTGAGGTCCACTGGTAGTCCTAGTTACACAGCTAGTCCAGTAGCAGTACCCTTTAGGTCCACTGGTAGTCCTAGTTATATAGCTAGTCCAGTAGCAGTACCCTTTAGGTCCACTGGTAGTCCTAGTTATATAGCTAGTCCAGTAGCAGTACCCTTTAGGTCCACTGGTAGTCCTAGTTACACAGCTAGTCCAGTAGCAGTACCCTTTAGGTCCACTGGTAGTCCTAGTTATATAGCTAGTCCAGTAGCAGTACCCTTGAGACCCATTGGTAGTCCTAGTTATATAGCTAGTCTCCACTGGCGGAAGATAAGTATATTTGTGTGTTTGTTTGTATAGATGTTAGAAGACAAAGGCAACACTGCTGTCTACCTCTTGTATGCTTACACAAGAATACGGTAAGGTGTAGTTTTATAATATATTAATTAATCTGAACTTCTAAATTTAGAGCTCACTCTACCAATTGCTAGAGACTAACTGTAAACCATTAGACCAGTGGTGTGCTGGACCACATACATCCAGTGAACTAGTCTACATAGCAAGTAAAAAGTAATAAATAGAATGGGAAGGTGTTATGGTGAAAGCCTACAGGCATGGGTTGGAGAGCCTATTCACAGACAAATCTGATTTTGTTCAGTCACAAGTTGAAAGGGCCAGACTTGTAGTCCCATGAGAAGACAATCCATTATTGCTGCTGCTAGTGAGAGATTACTAAAGTGACTGGATTGGTGAGAGTACCAATTGATGTAGTGTGTGTGTGTGTGTGTGTGTGTAGATCTATTGCTAGACTGGCTAATGTCAGTGCCCAACAGCTGCAAAAGGCAGCTCTGTCTACTGCTATAGATGTGTCCCATGAGAAGGAGCTCAAGTTGAGCAAGTGTATCGTTCAGTTTCCTGAAGTCATCCATCGTGTGCTGGAGGAGCTGTACCCTCATCATCTGTGTGAATACTTGTATGAACTGTGCACTGCCTTCACTGAATTCTATGACGTGTGTTACTGTGTGGAGAAAGATAGAGCGACTGGTGAAATCCTACACATCAACATGAGCCGCTTGCTCCTATGTGAGGCCACTGCTCAGGTCTTGGATAAAGGATTCTATATACTGGGCTTAGAGCCCTTGTCTAAAATGTGATGACTCCATTGTCATGACTATATCTTTATTGGCCAATAGAATGAATATTTATATTTCATACATACACACACACACAGTCTGTTGAAAGGAAAGTGTGTTCAATGGTCTAGTCACCAAGTTTACTTCTCTTCGAAGCAGGACCACCCCCACCACTGCTCTTGCGTTTGTCCAATATCTGCAACAACAAAAAAAAAAAAGTCACCATCCTCATGTTCCCCCTCCCTTGTGATGGCTCACCGCACTAATCTGTTGCCACTCTCTGTCCAGTTTGGCTTTCTCCTTTGATTTGCCCTGGCCTTGACCGCCCCCATAGCGTCTAGTTTTGCGTCCTTCGCTCATCTTGACACCATATTGAAATGCAGCCCTAAACACACGACAATGTCACACGTAAGTGATCCAAAGGGCACTAAAATTACCAATTATTGGAGTTCAACATGTGACACCGTGGCCAGTAAGAATATATTACAGTAACCAGCTTTCTGTGTGATTGAAAATGCCAAAAACCTAATTATCACATGTAGTACCTGTTGTCGCCGAGGTAATACTCTTAGTTTTAAAGTTTTATTAAAAGAGCTCAAAGCCCAAGTACGGACAATACAACAGACATGCTGCTGACAGACTGACAAAAACAAGTATTCAACTGATATAAGAATGATGACATGCCATTGACACAAAACCAAAGTATACATAGGGGTGGAGCACAGATAAGACATAGACACAACAATGGTGATATCAAAGAAGTCCAAATAGTCTGTGGTAAGATGCCACATTCCTCTTCCTCTAAGAATGAACTACCTCTTCAAGATTCTCTGTCTCGACTGAGACCATAGCGCTCAGGAGGAGGTCGATGTCGAGTAGATCTCCGAAGTACTGGAGATGGAGGAGAGGCAGGTTCCTGAGGAGGATCAGGAGTTACATTAACAGTCTCTGGACCTGCATCACTCGAGGTGTCGTCCACACTAGTGGGCGGGGCTGCTTCCACCACCGCAGGCACTGTAGTAGATTCGCTAGCAGGCAGACTAGGATCAGGTACATCCAGCAGAGGTGTCTCAGTACTCTCTGTAGAGTCGGTAGCCATTCTAGTTAACAATGCATCCACATGCCGACGAACCACACAGTTCAACAAGATAGGAAAGTGGTCCACGCACCTCTATAATTTCTCCAGGTTTCCACTGTTTAGAGTTAGGGAAATCCTTCACATAGACTTTATCATGGACTCTGAAGGTCCTGAGCTTAGTTCCAACATCATGCTGCTTCTTCTGTCTATCTGTTTTAGCTTGCACTGTATCAGACAGGTTGGGTTTCAAAAAGTCAAGCTTCGAACGTGGGCGTCTACCCAATACAAGTTCTGCAGGAGGAATACCCGTTGTAGAATGGGGGGTGAGGCGGTACCAGAAGAGAAACCGGCAAAGTCGTTCATCGATAGAATCACCAGGTATGCGTTTAATATGTTCCTTGAAGCTTTGAACAGCTCGTTCCGCCAGTCCATTTGTTGACGGATGATAGGGTGATGAGCAAATATGTTTGATACCGTTGTTCTTCATAAACACTTGAAATTCCCCACTGGTAAACTGAGAACCATTGTCCGTCACCAATACTTTAGGTAAACCGTGAATAATAAAAATGCTGCGTAGCTTGTCAATTGTAGTTGCGGTTGACAGTGGGAAAACTTTGAGCCACTTAGAGAAGGCGTCCACCACCACTAAAAATGTGCGACCCAGGAAAGGACCAGCAAAGTCTGCGTGTAGGCGTTCCCAGGGAGCTGAGGGAAATTCCCAGGGATAGAGTGGAGCTTGAGCTGGAGTGTGCCTGGTAAGTTGACACTGGTGACATTCCTTCACACATCCTTCCAAATCATCGTCAATCCCTGGCCACCACACAAACGAACGAGAGCCTTCATCCTAGTACATCCAGGGTGACCTTCATGCAGTAAATCCATCACAGCCTGGCGTCCCATAGTTGGAATTACCACTCGAGCACCACGTAGCACACATTGTTGCTCCACTGACAGTTCAGACCAGCACTGGTGGTAAGGTTTGAAGTCCGGTCCATCAGGTATAGCTCCAGAAACGAGAGCGTCTCGAATCTTCACCAAGGTAAGGTCCTTAGCTGTCCACTGCCGTATATGCGAGGAATAACTGGACTGGAATCGAGAACATCCAGTAAAAATACATTTTCTGGCGTATCAGGCGTAGAAGTTGGGGGTGGCGAACTCGGCAATCTGCTAAGCATGTCCGCATTAGCATGCTGTTGTCCTGGCTTGTAGGATATCTTATAATCATAGGCTCCCAATAGCAGAGCCCAGCGCTGAATGCGCGCCGAAGCGAGTGGAGGAATAGCCGAAGTTTCCTTGAAGATATGGTGGAGTGGTTTGTGGTCGGAAAGGATGGTGAACTGTCTACCACAGAGGTATTGATGGAATTTCTTAACTCCAAACACAATAGCGAGTAAGGGAGTCACGGCACGGCTGTATCTCAAGGAAGGGGGAAGACCTCGATTTTACCGTGCCCGACAAGTTCCCTACGCGCTACGTAGTCAAGTTGCAACTGAAATTGACCGACAACTCAAGCTTGGAATCCTGGAACCAGCGAAGTTTAGTCCCTGGGGTACTCCCGTAGTGCCTATTCGTAAGAAGGATGGAGCTATCCGTCTATGCGGCGACTACAAGGTCACGGTGAACCGAGAAACAATCACTGAATCGTATCCATTGCCCAAGGTGGATGACTTGCTGGCATCCCTCGCTGGAGGTACTGTTTTCACCAAATTGGACTTAACGCACGCCTATCAGCAAGTCGAGCTCGACGCAGATTCCAAGGAGATGGTGACAATAAATACACACAAGTGACTCTTTCGTGTGAACCGTCTGCCTTTCGGAGTGGCCTCGGCACCCTCGCTATTTCAGCGAATCATGGAGAATCTCTTGCAAGGTATAACTGGTGTCCTGATTTATATTGATGATATTCTCATCACAGGCAAGATCGTTGCTGAGCATCTGAGCACTTTGGGGGCTGTGTTGGAGAGACTGGAGGAAGCTGGGGTGAAACTAAAGCGGAGCAAGTGTTCCTTCCTACTGCTCTCGGTGGAGTTCTTGGGCTACCGCATCTCTGGGAAGGGAATCCAACCTGCTGTGGAGAAGGTGGAGGTCATTCACAGGGCTCCTGAACCATCCGATGTTACCCAGCTCAAGTCATTCTGGGAGCTGTCAACTATTATGGCAAGTTTCTCCCTGATCTGTCGCGTGTGTTGGCCCCGTTGTATAAACTCTTACAGAAAGACGTGAAATGGTCTTGGGAAGCAGCACAGAAGAAGGCTTTTGAAGAAGTCAAGGCTGTGCTCACAATGGACAGTGTATTAATCCATTACGACCCCGACATGGAACTTGTTCTGGCGTGCGACGCTTCGCCATACGGTGTAGGAGCTGTTCTCTCTCATCGATTTCCAGACGGAGAAGAAAGGCCAATAACGTTTGCATCTCGCTCACTTGGAGTTGCTGAAAAGAAATATTCTCAGTTGGAGAAGGAACGAGACCTTCAGCAAATAGAGCAGAATGAGTATTTAACAAATTTTTTAACTTACTGCGATCCTTATCAGCGATGTGGTTAAGTGCTGCCCAGTTCAACCGCAGGCGACGCAACCAATCTCGTCCTAAGAGGGTAGGTCCACCTCCATCAACAATGGTCAGGGTCAACTCCGCTTCTTGGCCTTCATAGCATACTTGTACATCCAGAGAGCCCTTCACCTTGATCTTCTCTCCCGTGTAAGTGCGGAGCCGAACATCTGAGTCCTTGAGCTCCAAGGTGCGGTCAGTAGGCCAGGTTGAGAGAAAGGTCGAATAGCTCATAATAGAGAGCGTAGCACCGGTGTCAACTTCCATGCATACTGGAGTGTTATCCAGATTGACTGTGACGGTCATAGGTTCGCTGTTGAAGGTCGTCAGGCACTCGACAGGAAGAGCGTATTCAGTTGACGGATCTACTTCCGTTGCCGTATGGATGGGGCGTGGCCTCGGGTTCCTTAGTTTCCGTTTACAGACTGCCGCGATATGTCCCTTTTTGTGGCAAAATCTGCATTCCGCCTCTTTGAATCTACATTTGTCAGAGGAATGCTCTCCACCGCAACGGTAACAGGATTTCCTTGACTTTCCGGATCCCTCCGGCTTACTTCCGCCTGCAAACTTCGTCACCCAAGGGCTAGGTGGCGGTGAGCGTTGCTGCTGATGATGGTGAGGCTGACGACGACGGAGCTGGTGCACTTGCGTAGCGTTGTTGCTGGCGCTGCTGCTAATGTCCTTTACTTCTTTTTTGGACGCTTCTAAGCTGAGGAGGAGCTTGTAGGCCTTGTCATACGTCAGGTTTTCTTCAGCTAAAAGCTTTTGCTGCCACTTTTCGTTGGCGATGCCGCATACGAGCCTGTCCCTCATCATTTCATGTAGCCTTGCCGTGTCGCCGAATTTGCACGTTTCTGCCAGACGTTTTAACTGTGTAACGTAGGTGGCGACCGTCTCGTGAGTCTGCCGGGATCTGGTATTGAAGCGAAAGCGTTGGACGATTTCTGACGATTGAGGTTGAAGATGAGTGGTCATGAGGGTACAAATGTCCGTGAAACTGACTTCAGTTGGACTGCGCAGAGACAAAACGTCCTTGATTCTTCTGTAAGCGGCGTCTCCGCATGAGCTGAGGAAGATTGCCCGTTGTTTATCGTCCCCAGTGATCTCATTGGCAGTGAAATAGAGTTTAGCGTGTTCGACATAAGACTTCCAGTCTCCAGAGGCGAGGTCGAACTGACTCAGAGTTCCGTGTAGAGCTGCCATCGAGAGTACGTCTCGGTCCTCGTTGCCAATGTAGTATCTGTTGTCGCCGAGGTAATATCTCTTAGTTTTAAAGTTTTATTAAAAGAGCTCAAAGCCCAAGTACAGACAATACAACAGATATACAACAGACAGGCTGCTGACAGACTGACAAAAACAAGTATTCAACTGATATAAGAATGATGACATGCCATTGACACAAAACCAAAGTATACATAGGGGTGGAGCACAGATAAGACATAGACACAACAATGGTGATATCAAAGAAGTCCAAATAGTCTGTGGTAAGATGCCACATCACACACACACACACACCCTCTAGATAACTGACCCGTAGTGGTAGGAGTGTCTGATATTAGTGTACAGATAATATGCAACCTGAAGAGACACTTACTTTGGTAGAGCTTCTCTCTTGGACTGATATTGGTTATATTCATCGTCATTCTCGAAGTCCCAGCGCTTCACTGGACCTTTCTTGTTCCCCTGTATAACCAACCATACAGTTCCATACAACTGGACCATTCCTTATACCTGTGATCACCTGCATCTCTACACTATAGCTAGGAATACTGTGTATTTATACACTAGCAATGATCCATACACTACACATGGAAATCACATTCAGTTTTGTTCATGTGCAGACCGACACATGAGATAGCTGATTCATGGACAAACTACACACCATTCTGTACCAAGTTAATATAGGGTTTAAACGATGTGACACGCCCACTCACCATGTCCATCTTGGTGAAGTCTGCATCTTCATCACTGTCATAGGTACCATCCATTTCTTCCATTCCACTGCCAGGAAAGAGAGAGAGCGAGGTCATGGTGTGATAAAGTGTGTGCTACTATTCTTACCCAGGGTAACACTCTGCATAGTGATGTCCCATACCAAACCCAAATTTGTCTGCCTTGGCTTTCTTCTGTTCTTTCTCTGCAGACGCTGTACCAATGAGACCCGCAAACTACACGTAGAACATGAGTTAGTCGTCCCCCTCCCCAGACCTGGCATTCATTATACTGTACCTACCTGCTGCACCTCTCGCTTCAGAGGTTCACTAGCATCTTTACTCTTGTCAGGAACTGGACCCACAGCTAGTGCTACAGAAATAGTGACAGAATATTAGGAAATGCCCCTACAGCTAGTGCTACAGAAATAGTGACAGAATATTAGGAAATGCCCCCACAGCTAGTGCTACAGAAATAGTGACAGAATATTAGGAAATGCCCCCACAGCTAGTGCTACAGAAATAGTGACAGAATATTAGGAAATGCCCCCACAGCTAGTGCTACAGAAATAGTGACAGAATATTAGGAAATGCCCCTACAGCTAGTGCTACAGAAATAGTGACAGAATATTAGGAAATGCCCCCACAGCTAGTGCTACAGAAATAGTGACAGAATATTAGGAAATGCCCCCACAGCTAGTGCTACAGAAATAGTGACAGAATATTAGGAAATGCCCCCACAGCTAGTGCTACAGAAATAGTGACAGAACATTGTGTACTATAGGACTACCTATAGTACATACTATAGGACTACCTATAGTACATACTACAGGACTACCTTGTTTTTGAAGTTCTGGTTTAGGCTTGGCTAGAGTGCTGTCAAAGTAGTGGTGTTGTGTTTCCTTCCACTGTTGCTTCCTAGACGAGGAACTGGTGAATCCTGCCTTAGCTTCATACTCACCAACTCCATCAAATATACTACACAAATACAATCAGTTATGTATTGAACCACACCCTCTTATGTAGCCACACTTCCCATGTCCACACCTCAATCTCGTTCCCAGGGTTATCAATCTAGCTTCCACCAATCATACTACATCACTGGACATTAGCACTACGAGCGTTTCATCTACGATGCCAATTAAGCTTCCCAAACTCTCCCTGCCTTCTTTTCGTGGGGATCCTATGAAATGGTCTGTCTTTTGGGAGCAGTTCAGTTCGGCGGTTCATAATAACGACCAGTTAGATAATATTCAAAAGTTGACCTACCTCAGGGAAGCTATTACCGACCCAAAGGTCACTCCATTACTTTTCCGAGCCACTGCAACATCGGGTCAGTGACGAGCTGGTAACTCTCCTTCAGGAGCGCTATGACCAGAAGAGGCTGATACATCGGACTCACGCGATGTCTATTGTTGAAGCTCCCACACTAAAACAGGGCAATCATGATGAACTTTGTACGTTCGTCGACAACCTCAAACACAACATTAGTAGTCTTAAAGATTCTGGCTACTACAGTATTGAAACTTTTTTGACCTCAGTTTTATTTGGCAAGCTAAGCTAAACAAGCGCCTTCAGGAGTCATGGCTGAAATATTCCCATGACATCAAAGGTGTTCCTGATGTCACTTTGCTCATGAAGTTTCTGGAGGAACAGTTGAGTTATACCCCAGTAACCTTCTCCCAGACAAACATATCTGACATCAAATTAGACAAGCGTAACAAAGCACCAGTTCACCAAGTGGCACCACAGCGAGAATCCAAAGGCTCCTGTACACTATGCAGCCGAGAAAGACATCCTCTCTACTTGTGCCCAACATACAAGGCTATGAATCATGATAAGAAAAACTCTTACATTAAAAACAATCACTTATGTTCTAACTGTCTTTCTGCAGGTCATAAAACACAAGATTGCCGTTCCCCTGGTCGATGTCAAAAATGTGGAAAGTCTCATCACACAAGTCTACATCAGGAATCTACCTCTACTAATCTTGTAGAGACTCCTGCATTCCATTCTACCTCTGAGCACACAAGGGTTCTACATCTTCCAATTCTGATTCTGCTGGAGAACCTGCAACTTCTACTTCAGCCACATCTACACAAGGTCAAAATCCTGTTTCCATGAATACCACATCTACTAACCTCATCGAACCTACCCTCCAAATGACTAGTCAAGTCATTTTGGAATCACCAGGTGGCAGAAAGCTTCTAGAAAGAGCTCTGCTGGATCCTGGTGCCTCTATCTCTCTTGTTACAAAGAGAGTAGTTCAAAGTTTACAACTGAAGAAAGACTTGCACAACGTTACTATTACTGGAGCTCAAGGCATTTCCACAGGAAGCAGTTCACATTCCATTTCCACAGGAAGCAGTTCACATTCCACTACTTTCTTGGTTACACCAGTGCAAACAATCAACCCACTCTCTCCCTTATAGCTGCTGTTGTACTGAAAGTAACTTGCGATTTGCCTCTCCAAGGAGCAGCAGGAGTGAGAAATATGGAACATTTAAAGAATCTCACTCTGGCTGACCCCTCTTTTGATCAACCAGGCAGGGTTGATTTACTCATTGGTTGCAATCTCCTTCAAGATGTTTTCATGTCTGAAATAAAGCGTGGTAGTTCTGATCAACCCGTAGCTATGAACACTGTTTTTGGATGGGCAATACTTGGTCGTTACAAACTGGAATCAGAATCATTCCATTCTCAACCTGTTCATACTTGTAGCATTACTGCTCAGCCCAGCCTTGATGCTCTTCTAAGGTGATTGTGGGAAATAGAAGACTCTTCAATATCCTCTCACTGCATATCACCTGAGGAGAAAGAGGTGATATCTCATTTTGAAGCTAATCATATTCTGCTTCCTACAGGTCGATACAAGGTTACTCTTCCAAAGAGATCTGATGCTCCACTGTTAGGAGAGTCTAAACTACAAGCAGTAAATCGCTACATGGCAAATGAGCGTTCTATTCTTCGGAAAGAAACCTATGAGAAGTTTCAAGGAGTGCTTCAAGAATACTTGGACTTGGTCATGCAGAGCTTGTGCCACTTACAGAGATTGACAAACCAGTTGGCAAGTCATACTATCTGCCCATGCATGCTGTGATGAAAGAGAGCAGCACAACTACCAAACTGCATGTAGTATTTGACGCTTCAGCTCAGACTACCACTGGATACTCACTTAATGACACTCTATTGGTGGGTCCAACATTATACCCTGACCTTATTGATATTTTATTAAGATTCAGATCTTACCCAGTGGCTATTACAGCAGACATCTCTAAATGTATTGAGCAGTGGAGCTGTCTGAAGCTGATCGCAATCTTCATAGGTTCGTCTGGTGTTCAGATCTCAACTGTGAGCTTCAGGACTACCGAATGACTCATGTTACTATTGGAGTGGCAGCTTCAGCTACTGTTGCAATCCAAGCTTTGCAACAAACAGCCAAGGATTTTAAGTCTGTATACCCAGTGGCATCTCTACAAGCAGTTGAGAAATCTACTTCAGAAAGAAGGTTTTGACTTGCGCAAATGGAGATCAAATTCTGCAGAGGTTATGGAATCTATTCCAACAGATCTTCATGAGTCAATTCAAATTCAGACTCACCCAAAGCACTTGGGGTTCATTGGGACTCCTCTCATGATCTTCTACATGTGTCCATTGGAACACTGCCTTCAGTACATCTCTGCACTAAGAGAAATATTATCTCTGATATAGCCAAAACGTTCGACGTGTTTGGCTGGTTCGCACCATCTACAATTATCATGAAGATTCTCTTCCCAACATTTATGGGAGATCAAATTGGAATGGGATGAAGAGGTGCCAGATGGTGTACAAAAGAAATATCAAGAATGGAAATTTCAACTCCCCGTTCTCAAGTCAGTAGCAATATCTCGTTGCTACTTTCGACCAGGAGATGTCATTCTCAAGTCTGAACTGCACAGATTCTCAGATGCTTCAGAGGATGCTTATGCTGCTGGAGTCTATCTACGTAGCACCTCACCTCACCTTTGAGCAGCACCTCACCTTTGAAGAGCTGAATACAATCATCTACCAAGTAGAATCTTGCCTCAATAACCGTCCACTCATACCTCTTACTTCACATTCTGAAGATGGTATTGAAGTTTTGACGTTAGGTCACTTCATTATTGGAAAGTCATTACAAGCACTTCCATCAGTTGACCAGACATCTCAAAAACTACCCTTGCTGAAGCGTTGGTCTCTCTGTCAAGCCCTTTCTCAACACTGGTGGCAAAGATGGTCAAGATAATATTTGCAACAACTTCAGCGCAGAGTCAAGTGGAAACTACCTTCCCGAAATCTCCAACCTGTCATTATCAAGGAAGATGTCTTAGTTCCTCCCAACCACTGGCCTATGGCACTTATAATATCTACTTCACCTGGAAGAGATGGTCACACAAGATTAGTCACTCTTAAGACTAAATCTGGTGTGTATAAGCATCCAGTTAACAAGCTGATGTTATTGGTCCCCTCAGAATAAAGTATAAAGCACACTGTACTTTGGTGGGCGGTATGTTCAAGCTTCATAACTTCTGCAATTAATCACTGTGCACTCTATGCCCGCACTTCATGCCTACACTTCATACTTCACGCATTTCACTCGCGGCAACTTATCGATCTTCATCGAACTCTATCACTTAGTTACTCTTAGGTAATGACCGGATTTGGTACTAGCTATCAAATCTTTCTACTCACATCAACAGCTACGTTTACTTCATTTGAGTTGGTAACTGTTCACTGTCAGAGTTGTGTGCACTATTGACTCTTACATGACTGTTCACTGCCAGAGTTGTGTGCACTATTGACTCTTACATGACTGTTCACTGCCAGAGTTGTGTGCACTATTGACTCTTACATGACTGTTCACTGCCAGAGTTGTGTGCACTATTGACTCTTACATGACTGTTCACTGTCAGAGTTGTGTGCACTATTGACTCTTACATGATCTGTTCACTGTCAGAGTTGTGTGCACTATTGACTCTTACATGACTGTTCACTGTGTGCACTATTGACTCTTACATGACTGTTCACTGTGTGCACTATTGACTCTTACATGACTGTTCACTGTCAGAGTTGTGTGCACTATTGACTCTTACATGACTGTTCACTGTCAGAGTTGTGTGCACTATTGACTCTTACATGACTGTTCAATGTCAGAGTTGTGTGCACTATTGACTCTTACATGACTGTTCATTGTGTGCACTATTGACTCTTGCTCTGGTTCTACTTGTAGCCAGTATCTCACAAACTTACTTCTGATGTGCTTGTGGAGGTAGTTGAGCTGCAGGCAGGGAAGACTTGGTACTACTACCTAAAATATGTGTGCACATGTATGTAATAGTTAAACCATGGATTAAAGGGATTATTGCTGATAATTGTCCCGATCCCAAGGGCGAGAGCCCAATAGACTCCTAGTCTATTGGGCTCTATGGCTACCTGTGTACCCTAACTTCAAACACTAGGCTATTTCCTCCCAGTGTATTGGGCTCTATGACAGTCTGTTTAGCCTAACTTCAAACACTAGGCTACTACTCCTAGTGTATTGGGCTCTATGACTACCTGTTTACCCTAACTTCAAACACTAGGCTATCTCCTCCTGGTCTATTGGGCTCTATGACTACCTGTTTACCCTAACTTCAAACACTAGGCTATCTCCTCCTAGTCTATTGGGCTCTATGACTACCTGTTTACCCTAACTTCAAACACTAGGCTATCTCCTCCTGGTCTATTGGGCTCTATGACTACCTGTTTACCCTAACTTCAAACACTAGGCTATCTCCTCCTGGTTTATTGGGCTCTATGACTACCTGTTTACCCTAACTTCAAACACTAGGCTATCTCCTCCTAGTCTATTGGGCTCTATGACTACCTGTTTAGCCTAACTTCAAACACTAGGCTATTTCCTCCCAGTGTATTGGGCTCTATGACTACCTGTTTACCCTAACTTCAAACACTAGGCTATCTCCTCCTAGTCTATTGGGCTCTATGGCTACCTGTGTACCCTAACTTCAAACACTAGGCTATTTCCTCCCAGTGTATTGGGCTCTATGACTACCTGTTTACCCTAACTTCAAACACTAGGCTACTACTCCTAGTGTATTGGGCTCTATGACTACCTGTTTACCCTAACTTCAAACACTAGGCTACTACTCCTGGTCTATTGGGCTCTATGACTACCTGTTTAGCCTAACTTCAAACACTAGGCTACTACTCCTAGTGTATTGGGCTCTATGACTACCTGTTTACCCTAACTTCAAACATTAGGCTATCTCCTCCTAGTCTATTGGGCTCTATGACTACCTGTTTACCCTAACTTCAAACACTAGGCTATCTCCTCCTAGTCTATTGGGCTCTATGACTACCTGTTTAGCCTAACTTCAAACACTAGGCTATCTCCTCCTGGTCTATTGGGCTCTATGACTACCTGTTTACCCTAACTTCAAACACTAGGCTATCTCCTCCTGGTCTATTGGGCTCTATGACTACCTGTTTACCCTAACTTCAAACACTAGGCTATCTCCTCCTAGTCTATTGGGCTCTATGACTACCTGTTTACCCTAACTTCAAACACTAGGCTATCTCCTCCTGGTCTATTGGGCTCTATGACTACCTGTTTACCCTAACTTCAAACACTAGGCTACCACCCTAACTTCTAACTACTATTGGGCTCTATGACTACCTGTTTACCCTAACTTCAAACACTAGGGTCTATTGGGCTCTATGACTACCTGTTTAGCCTAACTTCAAACACTAGGCTACTCCTCCTAGGTCTATTGGGCTCTATGACTACCTGTTTACCCTAACTTCAAACACTAGGCTATCTCCTCCTAGTCTATTGGGCTCTATGACTACCTGTTTACCCTAACTTCAAACACTAGGCTATCTCCTCCTAGTCTATTGGGCTCTATGACTACCTGTTTAGCCTAACTTCAAACACTAGGCTATCTCCTCCTGGTCTATTGGGCTCTATGACTACCTGTTTACCCTAACTTCAAACACTAGGCTATCTCCTCCTGGTCTATTGGGCTCTATGACTACCTGTTTACCCTAACTTCAAACACTAGGCTATCTCCTCCTGGTCTATTGGGCTCTATGACTACCTGTTTACCCTAACTTCAAACACTAGGCTATCTCCTCCTGGTCTAGTTGTCACCTGAACACAAACACACATACATACACATGCACGTACATTGAATATTACCATCTCATGAAAGCCACACCCACTTACCTCCATTGTGGGGCAGTCTGCCTTACTCCGGATGAGAGTGGTAGGAATATCACTATCTGCATATTCTTCATCATCCAGTTCAAACACATAGGCCTGGACAAACAGGACAACAACAACCAGAAATATATTCCTATATCAATAAAACCTATGAGTTCAGCTATGGAGAGTTGTCTCTAGATAAGAGACTTCACTAGTTCTGCTGGAATCTGAGTGAGACTTCACTAGTTCTGCTGGACTCTCCATAGCTATAAACATTGACTTCACTAGTTCTGCTGGACTCTCCATAGCTATAAACATTGACTTCACTAGTTCTGCTGGACTCTCCATAGCTATAAACATTGACTTCACTAGTTCTGCTGGATAGCTATAAACATTGACTTCACTAGTTCTGCTGGACTCTCCATAGCTATAAACACTGACTTCACTAGTTCTGCACGTACATTGAATATTACCATCTCATGAAAGCCACACCCACTTACCTCCATTGTGGGGCAGTCTGCCTTACTCCGGATGAGAGTGGTAGGAATATCACTATCTGCATATTCTTCATCATCCAGTTCAAACACATAGGCCTGGACAAACAGGACAACAACAACCAGAAATATATTCCTATATCAATAAAACCTATGAGTTCAGCTATGGAGAGTTCAGCGGAGTTCACCCCCATCCCTCCTATAAACACTGACTTCACTAGTTCTGCTGGACTCTCCATAGCTATAAACATTGACTTCACTAGTTCTGCTGGACTCTCCATAGCTATAAACATTGACTTCACTAGTTCTGCTGGACTCTCCATAGCTATAAACATTGACTTCACTAGTTCTGCTGGACTCTCCATAGCTATAAACATTGACTTCACTAGTTCTGCTGGACTCTTCATAGCTATAAACATTGACTTCACTAGTTCTGCTGGACTCTCCATAGCTATAAACACTGACTTCACTAGTTCTGCTGGACTCTCCATAGCTATAAACACTGACTCCACTAGTCCTGCTGGACTCTCCATAACTATAAACACTGACTTCACTAGTTCTGCTGGACTCTCCATAGCTATAAACACTGACTTCACTAGTTCTGCTGGACTCTCCATAGCTATAAACACTGACTTAACTAGTTCTGCTGGACTCTCCATAGCTATAAACACTGACTTCACTAGTCCTGCTGGACTCTCCATAGGACTCTCCATAGCTATAAACACTGACTTCACTAGTCCTGCTGGACTCTCCATAACTATAAACACTGACTTCACTAGTTCTGCTGGACTCTCCATAGCTATAAACACTGACTTCACTAGTCCTGCTGGACTCTCCATAACTATAAACACTGACTTCACTAGTTCTGCTGGACTCTCCATAGCTATAAACACTGACTTCACTAGTCCTGCTGGACTCTCCATAACTATAAACACTGACTTCACTAGTTCTGCTGGACTCTCCATAGCTATAAACACTGACTTCACTAGTCCTGCTGGACTCTCCATAACTATAAACACTGACTTCACTAGTTCTGCTGGACTCTCCATAGCTATAAACACTGACTTCACTAGTCCTGCTGGACTCTCCATAACTATAAACACTGACTTCACTAGTTCTGCTGGACTCTCCATAGCTATAAACACTGACTTCACTAGTTCTGCTGGACTCTCCATAGCTATAAACACTGACTTCACTAGTTCTGCTGGACTCTCCATAGCTATAAACACTGACTTCACTAGTCCTGCTGGACTCTCCATAGCTATAAACATTGACTTCACTAGTTCTGCTGGACTCTCCATAGCTATAAACACTGGCTTCACTAGTTCACAGAGTTATAACTCATTTGAATGGCTTACAGTATCACATATAGTGCAAGTTTCCAACTTGGCAGCGGGAAGAAGCTGGTCACATTGTCAAACTAAATAAACTATTTCTAATTATTGGGAATAGAATGCCAGACACTAGAAATCTCCTAACGCTAAACAAGGCGACCAACTGTTTACTGCACTATTAAACAGGTTGGAATTACTCACTACTAAGGCTTAACAACTGCTACAGTCTACTAGAGACCTATTGAAATATGTATTGTATGTGGTTACCATGCGTCCGGGAGCAAACAGCTCATTCTTGACAGGAGGTCTAGTCAGAAAACAGTGCCGATAAACATTCCTACCTGTAAACACATACACAACAACAACAACAAAATAACAACAGAAATGTTCCAAATCCCATATACACACACAATCACACAGACATAATATATATATATATATTTATTGCAGCTTTGATATTTTTACTTGAATATTTCCGCATCACGCGAGCGTTCTGTATTCTCCCATATTGTACGGTTTATATTGTACGCTCGTTGTAGCGCGCGCGTAGCGAGTAAAATCAATGAAAATTGTATTGTAACCGGTTGAGAAAAATTTCAAAGAAGCAATAAATCACTTATCACACTCGTCGTACAATATGGGAATGATATTTTACTCTCACGCCACATTTTCACTCGCCTTTGGCTCGTGAAAATATTTTGCGTGCTCGTAAAATATTTTCCCATACTGTACTCTGACTCGTGCTATAAGTATTATATATAGACATATATATATATATATATATAGACATATATATATTTATTGCAGCTTTGATATTTTTACTTGAATATTTCCGCATCACGCGAGCGTTCTGTATTCTCCCATATTGTACGGTTGATATTGTACGCTACTTGTAGCTCGCACGTATCGAGTAAAATCAATGAAAATTGTATTGTAACCGGTTGAGAAAAATTTCAAAGAAGCAATAAATCACTTATCACACTCGTCGTACAATATGGGAATGATATTTTACTCTCACGCCACATTTTCACTCGCCTTTGGCTCGTGAAAATATTTTGCGTGCTCGTAAAATATTTTCCCATTATTGTACTCTGACTCGTGCTATAAGTATTATATATACAGACATATTATATATACAATACTTCTTACATAAGTCAAATGATGGCAAGATATTTCACAAGCTATTGTGAGATATTTCAAGAACCTAAAAAAAAAAACTATTGTGAAAATATTGTGAAACCATCTAGCATGGAATAAATAAATAAATAAATATATATATATATATATATATGTCTGGGCCATCCCAGACAAGTGTGGACTCCACCTCTTCAAGCCAGTCTTGTGAAGTTCCTCCACTAAGAAGGAGCAAGCGCCTTCAGCAAGCTCAAATTACCAACCAATTGAACTTTAATACTGAATCAGCATCGAATTACTTCCTGGGATGTACCAATCCCGTAACTCTAGCCGGTACAGGCATCGTAGGAGCGCGCGAATGTACCGTGGTCGTTATCCGTCCAGGTTCGTACGTGTATTTACGGGGCTGTTTACGGTAGTCAAATGTCGTACCATTTTAAGTGCAGCCGAGATTGGTGCAGGCATGTAAGAAAATTAACAGTACCGTTACTAAGATATTGAGCAAGAAAATGGCCGAGAAAGAAGCTAAGTTTAGTACTGGTAAGGAAAACCAACCAGGTAAAACCCTGCATTGATGCTTGGATTTGTCTAGATGTAGCTGTTAATTACCTAATGACACAGAGACAAGTGATGAGACTGAACTTGTTAAAATTAAGTCTTATGAGGTGAAAGATGGGTGGACACACTGCAGGTAAATTGCCATTTCTCTTCGATCATGATTATATAAGATTTCAAATCAGTCCAAAAACTTATAAATTGTTCAGAAACTTATTCGCATCAGAAAGAGGAAACCACTTGCACAGAGTAACACTAGCTCTGTGAAGATTCTGCTCCAAGTAAGGATATTGCAAGCCACTTCAGCACTCATGAGCAGCTACGATATATTTGTAATGATGGATATGTTAAAGATGCAAAGTGAGTTGTAAGAGTTATAATTATTAGCAGCATCTTGTATCTGACTACACGTATTTATTTTGATGCACTACTGGTAATTAAGTGTGGAGACGGCCTTAAGAAGATGTATAATATGCCTGTTGTACAGCATCATATGAATTTCACTCCTATGAAGGAATTACACTGCCATAAAAGAATTTATCAACCTGGCATAACAAGAAGGGTATGTATATTTAAGTGTGAATATTATTTTGTCATTTCTGAATTACGGCTATGTTTCCAATAATATGCCCATATCAACCATATGTTGAATGGTAATAAGTTATAGTTAAAGCATGAGCGCTTAGTTTCTAGTCGATTTATTGCACGACAGCCCGAGGGCCGTAGGCCCGAGGACTGAGTGCGATAAATGTACTAGGCACTAAGCGCTCATGCTTTAACTAGTTTAAATACCGGGCAAGTGTTATTGCACACTTGCCAAGTTATTACACCTGACAACAATATAGCAACGGTATTTAAATGGATTTATTACTGCTGTTCTTGTAGGCTTCATCAAAAGAGTTTCATTCTCTAATTTACAGTCTGCACTCCAGAAACTTGCACTGTGTCTGTGGCAAGCCTCTATAACCAGTGTGATGTACACAGCAGTATTGCCGGTGATGCAAATGTACAAGTGTTTAAAGGTGTAAATGGAATTGATGGAAGATTAGTTCATTGTGAGGATTACATCAAGCTAACGTCAGAGCACTATCATGTACGTATATAATAATGTGGGATCTAGTTTATGGCAGATTTGTTTGTGATTTTAGTTCTATCCCCTTAGTGTTCCTCCCTCCCCCTACCTCTTTATAGTGAAAAAGTGTGTATCAATATCTGGATTGAATTTGATTATCTGTATCAATACCTAGACTGTATCAACACCTAGACTGTATCAACACCTAGACTGTATCAACACCTAGACTGTATCAACACCTAGACTGTATCAACACCTAGACTGTATCAACACCTAGACTGTATCAACACCTAGACTGTATCAATACCTAGACTGCATCAATACCTAGACTGTATCAATACCTAGACTGTATCAACACCTAGACTGTATCAACACCTAGACTGTATCAACACCTAGACTGTATCAACACCTAGACTGTATCAACACCTAGACTGTATCAACACCTAGACTGTATTAATACCTAGACTGTATCAACACCTAGACTGTATCAACACCTAGACTGTATCAACACCTAGACTGTATCAACACCTAGACTGTATCAATACCTAGAGTAAATTATGCTTATTGTTTTGTAGAGACTTATAGTACAGCATCACTGGTCGGACTCGTCAAGACTACACTTCCGTTATTATTTAGAGTATTGTTACCAAAAAAAGAGTACATAATGGTTTTTACACAGTACTTAAGTGTCACCATAAACCATCAACTTTTTTTTACTTGCTATTTTATAGATTCGTGCTTGTCAAAATTTACCGGTTTGTTTTGTAATTTACAGGAATGGCCCAGTAAATAGGTAGTGAGCTGTGCAAACAGTTGTTTGAAAAGTGTTAATGAGAGGGTCTGAGAGTTTTAGTTTCCCAGTGAGTTAAAAAAAGAAGTGGTTTTTGTGCCTAAACTTTAAGAAAACCAATGCTGTGTGACCCCCTAATTGAATTGAAATGCAATCAATTATTCATGGCTTGTCATTGCCCCCCCCCCAGCAATAATAAGTATATGATTGTGTGTTTAATAGATGATGTATGGAGTGCTAATGGCTGTCGTAGCTCCTGATGTTGGTGGAAATTATTGTTTAATCCGTGGATTTCAACCACTTCAATCTATGAACAAGTTTGATTGTCCACAGCTGACATAAGGCGCATTGTGTTCTCTGCTCCATCCTCCCATGTTGAGAAGGCGGTATCTATAGTTCATGAATGTGGAGTTACCTGCAAGTGCATCCATAAAACTGTGAGGTCTAATGTAGAAAGAGAGACTGTCACTTCAAGCAGTACAAAGTTGGAATTCGAACATGATTTTGTGGCAATTCTCAGTTTTATTTAAATATTTATTGCATTCACACTGCATGATTTTTTTTATCCACAACTTTCACTTCAGTTGATACATCATTTTAAGTTTTGTTTGTTGCTATAGATATTTTTTTGAAAGAAAAGAAAAACAATAAAGCATTCTAATAGCTGTTTTCTAATAGCTGTTTTCTAATAGCTATTTTCTAATAGCTGTTTT
>WLWD01000420.1_pt1 | contig 43431 bp, 26 predicted proteins | sample 6712731 | NCBI WGS metagenome assembly WLWD01 (sample SAMN12718690, study PRJNA576275) | sponge metagenome | isolation source: marine sponge | host: Mycale hentscheli | place: New Zealand: South Island, Marlborough, Capsize Point | collected 2014-11-01 | reverse complement strand
AGCTAAAGTAACTTCTTTTCTCTTGAAATATTATAATAATTATTTATTTGTTGGCGGCAGTAATATCATATTACATGGTGTTTGTACAAGACTTTGGTCCAAGAGAAAATATATTTTCACCAGTAAGTGTAGTGATGGGATTCTATTGTGGGTATAGATCACAGATCATGTGACGTTTGTGTGGCTAAAGGCAATTAAATGAAGAAGTAATTTTGGAACATGTTGAGGTGCATGCCATTTGTCAACTGTCCCGGAATGTCCGGGTAGCCCCGGATTTTTAAAACTTTTTCCCGGGTCTCGGAAAGCATCCCCATTAGTCCCGGAAATGTCAGCCAGCTAAAATTAAATCACTGTGGAGAATTATCATTTTGTCTATTTTTTCCTATATTGTGTTTATTGATGCTATCTCGCTCACTGCACCACTAGTGTGTATGTGACAGTGCAAATGTTTTAGCATTAACGGTATAAAGTTGCACTCGATCTAAACATTTCTGTGTAGAAAAATTTGTATCGGTTGGTGTCCTAAGTTGAAGCATGCTACCATTATTTTACTGATTATCAAATTTAATTGTGTGCAGTGTTGTCAAGACCATATATTTGAAAAGAAAGCTCATACTATGACTGTCTAATCCTAGAGTTGTAACATGTCAGACGTCACTAGACCATGCAGTCAGTTTGTCACTATAAATATTTGTACAGTTTCCTTGTTTCGGTGTTTGCATGTAAGGGAAGGTTTAGGTTTGTGGTCCCTGTAGCTAATTTGGAAACTTTGGAATCTATAATGTGTGGTGTGAGCCAGTCTAACAGAATTATCAGATGAATAATGGAATGTATCTAATCAGTTTCAATGTCATATAGAAAAGATGTTTTATACATAGCGGTAGACTAATATTGTTATTTTCTTCCTTATTGACATTAAGATCCGTAGATTTAAGATGCAAATGACCGAGAAGTTCTTCCAGATTGATCCCAAAGACAAGAAGGTTCAAGCAGCCAAAGAAGAACTGATGAAGAACTTTGGAACAAATGACAAGGACGATTCTCAGCCGTAAAATAAAATCACTTCAACACACACGCATGCATCTTCACTCATTTCACGAATATTCTGGATTCCAGCTTTGTGTAATTTTACAATACAACTGAAACATGGACAAATTAAAAAATAAAATAGATAATGTATATATAAAATGTGGTAATGATCACCAGATGTATAGAACAAGTTTATGAGGGGCTGTTAGATGCTGTGTTGATCTTCATGATGTATCCTTTGTGTGCGATGATCCCACGGAGATTGATGATGGATGAGTACCGTACCACCCATGTATATGACCAATTGGAAAAATCCACATCATGGTCCTTCAGCACGGTCGACAGAGTTTCAGCTAATTGGTTGTCGGGGAGGATGTCCCTGTCATCATTGTGAGTGGTCAGCTTTATCCCTTGCTTCTTAGTGTACTCCTGCAAGTCCTAAAACACATAGAGGGCATTGTCAAAATATTAGCAAACAAACTATACACATGAGAAATCACAATAGAAATAGATAAACACAACAACCAAACCTGCCCATTTACTCTTGAAAACTAAAAAAAAGTGTGGCAACAGGATAATATGATCACTAGAGCACTTGCACATGTTTTCTTGACTCTGAGACACTACACCCCTGGCTTGATCTGCTTTATTAATCCTCAGCACGCATGCACAAGAGGGTTATAGTAGTTATTCTGTCTGTCACGCCCAGATTATGGAGATTACTGACAATTAACCGTTGATTAAGGTATTAACATACTCAGGACGAAGATCTAACCTTTTATTGTGCTACTTTTTAAAAATTTGGGCTAATTGCTGAGAAAACGCGAAGCTTTCAGCTCCCCATAGGTACAGCCTTTATGGGTAACGCCCCTAGCGTCACGTCATAATCACGTGAGCAAATATTTTCTAAGCTTGCTTTATACTTGGGGAAGTTAACGGAGTTGAAAGAAAGAAAGTAATGGAGTTGAAAGAAGGGAAGTTAATGGAGTTGAAAGAAGGAAAGTTTCGCGTTAAAAATGTATACCGGTGAGTGTTTCTGGCTAGTTTAGCTTCTTCTCTTATGAAGACAGCGTTTCCATGTGCCATTTTCATTGCTCGAGCTATATTGATGCCTGATTAAAATAGCTAACAGATTACTTAAGTTCTTTGGGAGGATTACATCATAACAGCTAGGTAGTGTTTAATAGCGCTGAGGTTTGTACCTTTGGTGCTTCATCGGCTTATAATTCACCACGAAGGGTTTGACCTCATTGAACCCTGGGGAGGACTTTGGCAAGAAGTTGAAACATTGCATGCAGCAAACTAAAGTGTATCTTTATATAGCCTAAGGAGACAACCTGAACGTCGGCCACTCTGCCTACGTTACGCTAAGAATTGCGGCAATCCACCGTGCGATCCAATCGGATGCACTCACCTCGGGAATGGTGCAGCAGTGAGCCAGGTTGACCTGGTCCACCTTGGGCTTCACCGACGCCCACTCATACAGCTCCTCCAGCTGAGTCTTGTCCAGGTCTGCCACGCCCACTATCTCAGCCACACCCTCTTTAACCAGGAGCTCTATCTCCCTCCAGAGGTCTGTTATGTGCTCCAGAACTTTCAGAGAGGAATTGGGCAACGCAGGGAAGGCCAGGAATAGGGCGTGAACTTTGGAAAGGCCAAGTTCAGTTAAGGCTACACAGACAAACAATAACAAGAACAACAAACAAAAACACAGTAATATACAACAAGACAACAGCTATGGGATCATATGATACTCAAGAATATTTCTAACACAAAAAAGCCTCCAGAACTGTGAGCACAGATGATATGAAAAACTCCTTCATTATCACAAGTTATTACACGGAAGCAAAATTCTATTATTAGATACAGACAATACTGCTGACACATTCTATTATTAGATACAGACAATACTGCCGATACATTCTGACCGTGAGTCCAGTCAACTTCAAGAGAATCTCCGAGAACTCTCTAAAGATCACCTCTAACTAGAGAACTTCCTGTTCACCCTCTCCAATAGAAAATGTATTGCTTATCACCTCTTAAAACAAACAACCCTAAGTACAATACAAGCAAGTGAAGTTCTAACTAGTATTTGTACAAGCCACACATGAGCACCTCAGGCTAGTGGGCGTGGCAGACATGCAGTAAGTACCACCCAGCTCTTACTAGTCTGCACTGCATCACGGAGATGATGGGGGTCGAAGGTCTGCAGGAATATTTTGAGAGAGAAGATGTGGCTGGATTTATCTGATTCTTCGACTTTCTGACACAGTCCAGAGTTTCTCACTTCTATAGCTTGACCCGGAGTTTCCTAGCAACACACAAACCATGTATGCTACGACAGATCAATTTGTAAGAAGTTAAAATCAGTTAACCTACTCTCTACTGTCTACTCATGCAAAATGAGCATAAAATACTTTATCGTCATAACTAATGGCTGTTCACTGTAATTTCTGGATGAAAACTGGCTCCAGCTATAGTCTAAACAGTACCGAGATGCTTTAGAAAACAATCACAAGTAGCTATCTACCTGGAAAAAGTGAACCTAGAATCATCTTCTAACAACAACAACAACAAAATAATAATAAAATAAATAACAATAATAATTTAATTCATTCTTTAATCGTAACTAAATTCAGCAATGGCGCTCTGACTTACTTCGCCTTGTCTTCCCAACCACGTGACAAACGATGCTTCAATGGTTGACACAAGCTGATTAAATAAACAAACAAATTGGTAACTATCAACAACTTCTATTTCTTACAGTACAGAACTCACCTCGCCAGTCGGGGACAAAAATCCCTTTCTCCTTAGCTTGCTCCAGCTCGCTATGTTGCCCGAGTGCACCAGAATCGACTCCGCGGAACCTAGAAGCTCCGCCGCAACAGCCCCATTGAGTTGGCTCGTCATTATTACTTTCGTTCGGCTTGACTGAAGGATGTGACGAGATTGAGAAGAGACACAACACAAGCATTGGTTATGACTTCATAAGGTGGGTGTGGCTTCTAGAAGCTGCAACGTTGTATACGCGATTCTGTACCCGCCAACTAACATAAACCACGCCCACTATAGCTTTTCGCGTACAAGTATATTTTTGCGAAAAATACGGCGGTTTGTTTGACTTTTGGACGCCAGACAGAACTTGTGAAACAGTTGGACGTCAATGGGCTAGATGAAGTTGTTCCAAGTCCAAAGGTTAGCAAATGGCATCCTCATCTTCTAACAACTGTCTCAGTAAGTATTAATGTTTATAATAAAAACACCAGCTGCCTAAATAAGGTACCTTTTCTACAGGTTTGGCCTCATCTGACATGGATTCTGTAAAGAATCAAGAAATGGTAACCCATTGCAATTTTTTAAAAATTACTATACTAACAATTTTTTTGTCTTGCAGTTTCTTGATCAGCTTATGAAGGAAAATTTTGGCTTGAAATTAAAGGTTTTTCATTTGGAAGAATCATTTTCTAAACCGGACATTTCGGAAAGAAATAGCAATAATGGAGTAAGTAAGACACCATTTAAATAAACACATTGAGTAACATATCCAAGGAATCATTAGTATTGTAAATTTGTTTATTGTCACAGCAGAATCCAGAATTGTTTATCCTAGTAGAAGGAATAAAGAAGGAACTGGCAGAGAAGAACAAACAACTAATTCAAGCTAGGTAATTAACTTACTATAATATAATATTCTAGAGTACTGAAAACTCTACAAAATAACATATGAAAACTAATGTCTTTTTTATTTATATTATTAATACATCCATTTTGTTATCTTGTATATCTTTAAAATGATCTGGTAAAGTCATTCTCTGCTGATTGTATAAATTAGGACAGGAATTTTAATGATCAATATATGACTTATCTTGAACATTTCAAGTTTGTTTGGTTGATGTCACTTACAGGGCCACTGTCTTTCACTGCGAGAAAGAAGTAGAAAAATTGAATCAAGATCTTCACAACAGACCCAAGAAGGAGGAAGTCTGTGCAGTGAAAGAAGAAATGAAAAACTTGCAGGAAAAACTGACTGGCACAGAAAGGCAACTGAGTGAAACTTTTAAAGATGTGGCACGAGCCAACGCTGCCTTGGTAAGACTCACACATGGTGAAGATATGAATAATATTTGTAAAATGTTTACGATCAATAACTAAACCCAGCGCAATTCAAACTGCAGAATTTTCACTGATTACTCTTCATTTGCTAGTAATATTTTTTGTATAAGTGGCATTAACTGAGTCTGTTAAAATGGCATCCAGTCAGTCTGTTAAATACGAAAGCAACAAAAAGTATCACAACCATTATGATTCTGATTGACAAGTAAAATGTCAATTTTCAATTTTTCCTAGCTATAGTACATCTCCTTGAGAAGTCAAGGAAGGCTAATATATAAAACTACAAGCTTCAAATGTATGTGCAGTAATATAATCCTTAGAATTCTAAACTTATTTTTCAGGGCCATACATTGACCGTTAGAAAGTTTTATTTATTGTATGTTGTCATGTTGTGATGCAGGAGAATGCAGAGTCTATGAATGAGAAGCTTCAAGCAGAGATAGGAGAGTTCAACAAGGAGTTTAGGTACAGGCTAGAAAGTCTTGAGAATGAGGTGTGCTCTCAGACGTTGAAACCGTCCGACCGTGAAACCAAAGGAGTGCAGGCAGATATTGAGGTGAGCTCATTAAATTAAATTATTGAGGGACGCATCAATTTTCAAATAATTATGATACCAGATTGATCTGTTTTAGTACTATGATAGTAGCCAAGATATATCCAGCAATTACGTATTATTTCTGTAATACATAAATCAATGCATACATCAGATAACTGACAGGCAAGACTGGTATTGAATTATTAGGCATATAGCTCCAAAATATTTATCAAAAAAAGTATAAAAAAAGAAAAAGAATTAGATCCAGTTGGTTGCTATATTGTTACTAGGTGTACTAACTTGGTAAGTGTGCACTATTTTTTGCCTTTAAATATATGAACTGTGCATACTAACCACCCTTGGGGTATTGCTATTTTTGAGTTTTAGTTTAATAGAATAGGCCAGATAAAGCAGGGAGCAGGTTATGTGAAGAGGGTCTACTACTCTCTCATATCCACCTATATGGGACCAGCCCTACCATATAACTCTCCTGCTGCCGCTCTCATATCACAGGAATCACAGGAATTTACCGTAGCTAGCTGCTTTACAGCTTACTGCAGAGCAGCCCATGGTAGAGTTTCACTTGGGGTGGGAAATCCCAGGCCCCCCCCCCCCCCTTCTCTATGCCACCCTGTGTATGTACATAACTTGCTCAGCTTCAAGAGCTCATGATGTTATACGTATGCAAACAGCTGGCAGCTACAATGCTAAAGTAAACTTGCTAAAGTAAACTTTCTGGCGTGTTCAATTGAATTTTAATTGAATTCGCTTGACACAGGAAAATGCTGATAAACAAAGTTGCGGAAACTGGGCAGGCCTGGGTAAACGGGATCTAAAATAGTTAGAGCATGCTGCTTAGGTACTGGAGGATTTAGTGCACTAAATCCACCAGTACCCAAGCGATTATGCTCTAACTTTACTTAGTTGACCATAATATTGTTGTGGCTGTTCTCTCACTGCCCCAATCTTGGACCACGTCAATTGTAGCATGTATGGAATAGCGACAGGATAGCGAGCTTGATTGCTACATGTTTGGGAGTGCATTATAAATATGACTGTATTTCAATTAGAATCCACTTCATGTGATGATGAAAGCAGATTGTGCCGGCATGGCTGAAGAACTGCAGAATATGAAACACAAGAAAGAGCAGGCATCTCAACTTGTCCAAGAGTTGGAAGGTCAAATACAGCAGCTCCAGAATGCTCTGCTGCAGAGAGACAAGCAAGTGAAGGTAACGACTAGTTCAGTTTGCACTATTAGATGAAACAATTGTATCATAAAAAAAACTTGGTGCAAAGACAAATTTTAGAAGCACCATGTCTAACTGTTGGGTACAAGGAAATTAATTGAAAAAAAAATTGACAAAAACCTTAGTAAATCTGTATAGGGCAAAAACAGCACCACACCACACATGTATATTTCTATTCTACATCCTCACTCTCTCTCCTCAAATATTAGCTAATATCAGATAATTGAAGTTGTTGCCTTTTTAATTCTTTGCAGAGTTTGATGAATCAAGTTGACTTGCTCAAACTTGAGTTTTCCGTAGACAATGACAAAACAGTTCAGAATCTGAAGTGTAAAATTGAAGTAATGGAAACCACAATGAAGGAGATGGAAGTGCAGCTGGAGAAGAAAGAGAAGGAGACTTCAGTAAGTATTGTTGAGCATTGCTCTGTGTTGAGTATAGCTGGAGGGCTTATTGTTGTCATGAATTTAAATCTCCCAAATATTAAATTTCAATATTCATTTTAATTCTAGAACTTGTCCAATACTTTGATAGAGACAGAGAAGGATAAATGGTCAATGAAAGAGAGCCTGAAGGAGTTGGAAACTGCTCTGATGACTAGTGAGGTCAAGCTACGCCAGGCCAGTGAGGACAAAGACAAGGTCAGAACTTGGGCAGAGAATTGGATCAAATGAGTGCTGAAATTCTGGAGTGTATTTGCCTGAAATTATGTATTTTATGTTAAATTAATATTTTTGCTGAAAAATTCTATTGCAGTTGTGGTGAGCATTGACTGCAAAAATATAAATAAATAAATTAATTAATTAAATAATAATTTAAAAGAAATAAAGTAGTTAAAAAAAATAGAATATAGCTACAGCTTATCAGATCTGAATTGTTGAACGGGTTCTGCTCAAAATAAGTATAAAATGTTCGCTCACAGACTTCATTCAATAGAATTTGAAATGCTGCTATGAACTAAGTATTGTATAAACCTGGCAGTGGCACCAAATGAGATAGTTTGACTCTCACTGCAACCTTCCTGTACCAATACTTTGTCATGACCCCAAGTCTAAACATTTTACTGATGTTTCTCTGCATGAGTTCCATAGCTCTTCATCAACATGGTTTCCCTGTTGCTATTCCTATTTTTAGTATGTCCAGAGTTTGGAGTTAATGCACAAGGAAATAGAAGAACTGAGCAGGCAATATCAAGAAAGTGTTCATGTAAGTTATGAAATAAAATGTTTCTTATTTTCCAGTCCACATATGCATGAAGATCTCATTCAATCTGTCAGTAGCTGTGACTGTAGTGAAGTTGAATGATATTACAATACATGGTACTATAAAAACTATATCTAAAAAGATTTAAAGTTAAATTTTCGAAGTACTTGTATAGATAAAATATATCTGCTCCCCTCCCCCCTCCCCTCCTCACACACACTCCTCCTCTCACTCTCTAACCAACCAATATGGACTGCAGGTTCATGTTATTAAGAAATCAAATATGATTGGCTGTACATTATACACTGGATAGTCAGTTAACATTAAGTTACAGTTTGACCTCTTATAACATTATACAGAGAGAGTTAGCTAGTCTTTTATGTGTCATGTTACATTGTTTTTATTAAAGGGATATAATAGCATGTAATACACTGTTGCAATATTAATAAAAATAGAACAGAGACTAAAACTTATCACTGACAGTAGGAATGATGTCCATTGCACAGTTAATTATTTGTTGAAAAGAATGAATTAAAACAACAACAACAACAACAAATGCATGAGATGATTAATAAGGCGTACTATCTGATTTAAAATGTCCTTATAAAGAAGCCACTGAAAATTTTTAAATTGAGCAAGTATTATGTTTTGTAAATACAGAGTAGAGACAGTGATGGTGAGAAAGATGCTGCCATTGAACAACTGCAGAGAGAAGTGCAATTGCTCAGTAGTAAACTCAATAACAGGAAATGTGTGACAGACGAGACTTGGAAATATAAGACGGAAGTTAGCAGCTTGAGAAAGATGGAGTAAGTATTGCACAATTTAATCAACAATATAGCTGAGGTTGCACAGGTGTGGGTTAAAAGGGAACATACTACTCATAGAAATTTATATTTATTTTTGTAAACATAAAACCAGTCTTCTTTTGTGATGTTAACTATCTTACAACAGCATACTTGATTTTATTCTTCAGACATGCAGCAAGCACCATGACAGAGGTCTCCTCAGACTCGAGACAGTCTCTTAACTTACATGACGACAGGCACAAGCTAAGAGATGGCCATGACACCACTAAAGAACATGAATTAGTCTCTCAAATTCGCCTGGCTGAACAGTTCTTGCTGGAAAAAGAAGAAGACTTATATTTCATGGAAGAAACACTTCGAAGGTCCAAGAAAGATCTCACCACTGCTCTATCTGAGATGTCATTCTACCAGGAGCTGATTGGTCATCTTCAGAAAGATGCACTCATGTATTTAGAATTTGTTCAAGATATCAGAAATGCAGCTGCTAATTGCTTTGAAGAGAGGGGACAAAGGTCATTGAGACAGTTGGTGAGGGCTCACCTCCATAAATTGGATTTGAAAATTGAAGATTCAGTAAAGCCCCATCTGCGGCCATCTTGTTCTGTAGGGAGCCATGAGCTACTTGAAGGAGTTGGACTGACTGATACATGTTCATGTATGGCAGACAAGATGAGTGGAGTCAGTGAGACCAGTAAGGACAAGACAGATGAGATCAAATCTCGTGCTGATCCAGTTTGGTCCTGCCCCAAATCCAACTGTGCAGGCAAGTCAAGTATAGAACACTCATGTACTCCACACATTATTGCCCCTCAAGGCACATTATAGCTGTGTGCTTGATATATGTATGTATTAGTGTATGTAAAAAATGCCCTTCCCCCCCCAGCTTTCTTTTCGCTAAAGTAAAACTGAGAAATGCTGTGGTAAACAACAGAGCCTCCTGTCAGTGTATCAGATGAATAGCTCATTATTGTACGGAATCACTATGCTCAAAAATATCCAACCAGAAACCAAAATTAAAATGTAACAATGAGTGGGCATGGTTAGATGCACCATTTGATAGGACCTCATTAATGTGTGTGATGGTTGTGGGGTGGGGGAGGAGAGGAGGAGGAGCGAGGTGAGAGAATTGTCAGTTGCTAATGAGCAAGGTGTTTTAGAGTTATTGAAGTCTCAAAATACAGCAGTGAGTTGTTGCTATGATACTGAAGACTCTTCTCCAGAAACTAATAAAACAATAAAATTATGTCATTTTTTAAAATGAGTATAATATCGTATTGAGATAGCTATAGTCACTCAGGAAAATTAAGGTGAGAAGCAAATATTTAGTTGCCAAGAAGCTACTGGAACTTTTAGAAATGAAAGAGGTCATCTTTGATATACACGTTACTTTTTAATCTACATGTCATAACCTTGTTGTTTGTACTGTATCATTATTAATGAAATATGCTAATTAGGCTAGTTTACTCCACACACACCGTTACTACACAGTATATTTTAATCTGCACAGACATCTCCAGTAAATTTGAAACAGACACGAGTGGTTCTGATCTGAACTTGACTTATCACAGACAGTATATCAAGACTCAGATGAAGGACCTCATGGCAAAGGACTGCTTGTCCAGAGTGGATGGAGCCAGTGGCCTGGCTAGTCTAGAGTCTCACTATCACACGTCTTTAAACTCGTCCATAGCACAGGTAAGAAAACAAGTCCTAGTTGTTGTAAATAACTTTTTTATGATTCATCCTTCAAAGGTTGCTGATCGTATGTTCGTTGAAGATCTATTACTGTATTTGAAGTCGCAGCATAAAATAATGGACGAAAACCAAACCAGGCTAGAGAGATTGGAGAAACAAACATCAAGATCAGAAGAGGCTACCAGTGAATGTCGCACGGTCCTTCCCAAGTCCGCCCACATCACGAGTATCCATAGCGATCTGAAGAGTGATCCACATAGCAACAGGCACGGCCAATTTAGAGCCCGTGCCGCATTGTCGTCGTCATCCTGCACCTCCACCTCCACCAATCACCACACTTGTTCCTTTGTGAGCAGGTTGGGGTCTGCTTGTGAGCATGCCCCTGAAATAGCTCAAGTGAAGGCAACCAACAGCTCCAAAGCTTGCAATGACAGATGTGATGATCAGAGAGAATCAATTGTGAATGATGAGCAAACAGATTACAGACTGGGCACTAACTCTGCAAATTCTACTAAAAAGAATATTTCTTACGACTGAAATAGAAACCATATCTCTGTTGCTGTTTGTTTCATGTTGTTGTTGTTTTTTATGTTAGTATATATTTCTATTAATAAATCTCATTCTGATTTTTTAATTGTTCAGTGTTCTCACTAGAAAGTTTATAAAGAACAGGGGATGGGGACAGAGCAAGGGCTAGGAATGTGGGATTGGTTTTTGTGCATACATGTCACATTTAACATGCCAATTCTCAAGATGAACAACCAAATGACAAGTGTTTGAATACATTGTATATCCACCATTATCACTGTAAAGTTGATTACCACGCTTTGACAAAAACACTGCTGTTCTTTCAATATTTATATAAAAAAAATTTACTTTGTGTCTCAACAAAATGGCATACACTGGAATTACAGGCAAGCACACACACACACACACACACACAACACTCACAATTCAGTCTTGCTCCTTCAGGAGATACTGTAAGCAATTCTTAAAGACTATGTCTCTCTGAGGTTCAAATGTCTTGAGGAAAGGAAGAAGAGGTTGCACGTACCCATCATCCTCGTAGTTATCCACCAAAGTACTAGGGCTAGCTTCAAAATGGAGGCCGGTAAGCACCACTTTACCCTGACCAACTCTACCGCCAACAATGGCAGCACAGCCTGAAACATCGATCTGCATATTTGAGAGGCGTGGCTCACTATGTCCTGTGTAACTCGTCAGAGTAATTCTAGATAGAACATCATCATCAGGGACATCCTCGCCATCGGCCTTCTTCCTGTTTTTAAAGTAGCAACCACCGTCATAAAACAACGAGGTCAAACTCACTTCTTTGCCCAGTATTTTTTGCCCAGGTTCTGTCACCATCACTCCGGCGACATGAGCACCTGCATTTGTGATGTAACTGAACCCCGGGAATGCTGGACCCACAGCAGTGATTGGGAAAAAGGCCAACTCGCGAGGCCCTACAACTGCCATGTTGGGATCGTCTTTATCGAACTCGACGTAGGCTGACCCGTAGTAAGCCCCAGCACAGATACCCAGATAGCTTCCTCCGCCATCCACAAATTCTTTGATATTCTGATTTCCTTTACCGTTTAATTCCTTGCAGTAAGGCAGGTCACGCCCCCCAGGCATGACGAGAAGTCTACAAGATGAGCCCCATTCTGATTTCAGAAGCTCTTGGCTGTCTGTGCATCTGACCTGAAATGGAAGGTTCAGATCTTTCAGCATTTTCTGCACAGTTTCCAATACCATACCAACACATTTTTTGGATGCCCCTACTCCGTTATCAGTGTAGATTAAAATATCTGCAATTTCAAGAAGTTCATTTTTTTAGTTAGCTGACTTTCACCTCGCACATCTAGTACTACCCGAAACTAAGATACATTCACACGCACGACTCAAGTCTGCCTAGACCCTTTACGAAGCATTTCTACGCCTACCTTGTCGTAGAGATCGGAGCATCTTCAGTCTAGTAGAGAAACCCTTTACCTAACGCGAAGCGGGAAGCAGCGGTAGGTAAAGGGTCTAGCTAAGCATTCGCATTCATTATACTGGAGGTTAATTTTTAATGTTTTGATCATGCATTTCTGAAGCACATTGAAAATAGTATGAGATAGAGAAATTCTCTTGAGTAAGTTCTAGTATGTTCATTAGTGTTAATGTCATGGAGGATTGCAGAAGTTCTTAGTAATCTGCACATGTGAGAATTAATGCTCAGCTCACAATGAGGGTAAATATAACAATTATAATCATATATCCTAAGTGTATCAACTAGATACAAAAGCATAGCATGAGTGCCTTTTCTTCAACATGTCATCAGCAATCTCTGACCCCATTCTTCAAGAAAACTGGGAAATATCTCTCCAAATAAATACTCACTTACAATTTATCAAAATAGCTACAGAATAAAATGAACTGTAAGCAAATAAATAATTATAAATGAGGTGAGTAAATAATATGATATTATCAAAATTTGATATTTTCCCAGTTGCAAGTAGTAATACTCACAAATATGTTCCAAATAAGTGGTCTATGTCTGTGAGTCACTTTATCTGTATTTCCTGATCTTTATCTGCTGTGCGTGTCTTTCATGTTACACAGCTAATAATTGTTCATGCCTTGTTTTGATTTATTGAATTAGTTCGAGCGTATTGGACCTCCAGTAGTGGGACCCAACCCTTTACCAGATCTGACCCATGTTGAACTGGCTCTAGAGAGCTGCAGCTATCTCCATGACGACTTCTTTGTGTACGCAGTCAGATGCTCAAGTCTACACTGATGATGAACTTGGAGTCTAGAATGATACTATTCGAGGATATTGGCAGGTTAGTGTATGTGTGTGCATGTGTGCGAAAGATGTATAGTTAAAATATCAGATTAGATTACTCTGTAATCAATCTAATAATTCACCTTGACACTTTATGTTGTGAAGCCCACTCTTTTGTGTACAAAAACAATGTAACATATCATGTAATTAGCCTTATATGTAAGAATATATAATATTTTACCAGCTAAACGCAAGACTTCCATAACCAATTTAAAAATTAAAGAAAATTACTACCATGATGCTGTTTTATCTACTGTTTTATTTAAGTAATAAAAGTTGAGCACGGATACATTAATGACTGAGTCACTTCAAAAGTGTGCACTTGAAGTCGTAAATGTGGAAATAAACATTATCCAATCAAGTGGCTTTATAAGTGATCACTCACTCACCTTTGATCACAGTTAGCAGCGCACTTTATTAAAATTTCACTTACTATTAATTGTGTATAAACATAATGATATGGCTATTTCTCCAGGCAAGTGTTAGGGCAAGGGATGAGATATTCGCTACAGCAACTCTGTGATAAAATTGGTATGAGGCCGCTATTTGTGCTCACCTTAACTTTTACTTATCTCCCTACTCTTTCTTTTATTAAGATGCCGTGAGTGGGCAAGACATGAAGAGAGTTGGAGAGAAGCTGATGGAGAGTAATCCATCTCTGGCTGTCATAGGAGACATGAAGGATGTACCTGCTAGGAGGGAAGTGGAGACAGCACTACACAGTAATGGCGGACATCTAGGCTCTAATCGCAAAACTGTATTTTCATTCTCATGAATCAGCACTTGTAAGCAGATATCTAATATTTCTTTATATCACAGTTTTGATAATTCCTGTATCAGTAATTAAATTCAATTACAAGGTGTAATACATGAGTATGCTGTGTGCCCCCCCCTCCCCCCCAAGTCATAGATCTGGAGGTCTATGCCCCCCTGGCTCTCCCACTTCCATCATCCCTGATTTGAGGGAGAGGGATATAGGTTAGCGTTATTAGATCAAACTGCCTACCTAACTGTAGTAACTCAGCAATAAGGTTACCAAATGTAGTACATGTACAGCTCTAGTACGTGATCACTTGAAATATCTGTATGAAGGATCAGTTGTAGAATGTAACTCGGCTAGCTAACAACAAGATAACCAGACGTAGTACATGTAGAGTAACTGGTCAATTGAAGTCTCTGTGTGAGGTATCAGTTGTAGAATGTGAGGTAGAGCCATCAGGACCTGGAGAATATCATATCCAGTACACGCCCACTGTGCACAGACGTCACGAACTAACTGTGTCAGTAGATGGACAGCAAGTAGCAGGTAGTCCCTTCCCTGTGTCTGTCTCTATCCATCCTACACAACTAGGCAAACCTGTCAGAGTGTGGAGAGAACTAAATGTACAATTTGACATTGCTAGGAATTCCACAGATTACAATAATAAACAAAACACAGTTGTTACTTACACAGCTGTCCATTCAATTTTAATTAGTTCATTTTTTAAAAGTTGTATATTTTGTAAAATATAAAAATTGTGCCACCATTTTGTTTGATGAATTTCCAGTTTAATGACCATTTTGTTCATTAGCTAAACACCTGTCCACTTTTAACCACATTGAAGAGAATACCCATTGCCACCTTAATGTAATAGATAAAAGATGGATTCAAGAGAACGCTTATGAAGGGGTCAGCATCTGGACTGAGTCAGTAACAAACAAACAAGACAACATTTATTGTACTTGTCTAGACACTAATAGATAATGAGATATGATAAGAATGATGATAATGTTCAGGTGTACAAGGTGTGAAAGGTCCTGGACATGTGGGAGTGGCAGTATTAGGAAATGAAGTATTGGTGTGTGAATATCGCAATAAAGGTACTATCATGGTGTATGACAGAAGAGACTTCAAGTATTTGAATTGTACATAAAGAAAGTGGGACATTACTCAGGATATCCACAGACATCCATAGCAACATCTATGAGACTATGTCACTTCATTTGGTCAGCATGGTGCAGACAGTGAACTTAACAATCCTTTGGTATTACATGTAATGTGAATAATGATAACTTCGTATTTGTTGCTTTTAAATTGAATTTTATTAATTATAACCTGTTTTGTTTGTGTAAAGCAATTTTAAATTTTAATAATGAGACACTCTAGCATAGACATTGTATGAAAGGGAATTTCCAAATGCTCTGTCCAGATCTACCTGGACAACATTACCTTCCAAGCTCAACACTTACTCACCATTTCTAAGAACACAGAGCATGCTCAAGGAATTGAGACCATGAATCAGTTAATGCCATATCAAATAATGTAATTTCCTAAAGGTAAAATTCTGTGTTGACAGAAAAAACAACTTCAAAATGATATTATTTTTGGCAGTACTGTACTGATTCCAGATAGATAACTGGACAGACAAGGATAATATTAATTAGCTATCATGAACACAAGATGTGTACTTCATTCCACTTCAAATGCCTTTAAACAAAGACTAGTACTGTGGTAATAGGGTGATGATACCCAGTAAGTTACAAGTGGAAAAATATATCAACATTATATCAGTTCTTGCAGTGCCACTCAGACTACGAGAAGTGTGCTTCATTTTGTTTCTGCCAACCTTTAAAAAATAAGCTATGGTGATGAAGTAATGAGGTTCAATGAGGTTCACAAGGCAATGAGAAATACTCAGTTCAGTTGACTTTATGCGAGGATAGAGTGACCTTGAAGTTTATTCACAAAGCTGCCTACAAGTTGAAAATAAATAGATTTTTCTTCGTATCTAATTGAACAGTGACTTTTTACTCTATACCATTTATTTATACACATCATTATTATTTCCCAAAAGACTTCTGCTTGAGATTTAAACATCTCTTTGATATAAAGTGCCCCACAGGCAATTTTGGAGGGTGATTAGAGATAATATCACCTGTAGGCTATATATACCTTTTCCTTTATTTACTTTTTTTTTGTCCTGGTCGTTTTCTATTAATGTGCCTGCCCTCTATTAACTTACTGGACTTTCATTTATTTGAGTTAGTGGCGGTGGTAAGTTAATAAGCTATTAGTTATAGTTATAAGCCTACGCAACAGTATTTACTTGAAAATTCATTATCCATAAGACTTACCATGAAGGTAAACCTTGTGTAAGTATGTCCAGTTGTGTGAAAGTATTGTGCGTTACAGCTACTACAGCTAAACAATATCACAACGAAAATGTTAAAATAACGTGACTTGTTCAGTTTTGTTTGGCCTTTTCAATTTAAAAAGTTGTGGCAAGTGGTTACCATGGCATTGAAACTTCTTTAGTGCATATATGTGATTTAAAACTTAAGTATTATAAGTTAAAGTTTATTATTCAATAGTGTAGTTTTAGGCTCACTCGCCATTTATGCTAAAGCACATTACTGGTAGTAGTAGTCATAGTAATGTTTGCATCACTTGGTTGTTCTTTTGAAGAGTCTCACTACTGCCTTTTGGTAACTTTCTCTTTGCAGTTCTTGTTGACGCTGGTTCTCGCTATGAAGTGTCTTATACGAGTGGTATCGTGCACATGCTCAACAGACTGGCATTCCAGGTGAACGCAGATAGTGGGTATGCATAACTTACCATGAGTAACAGCAGTGTGTGTGTGTGTGTATGAATGTGTGTGTGTGTGTTGGGTGTGTGAGTATGTGTGTCGTGTGTATGGGTGTATGCATGAAGGCTAGCACGTGTGTGTGTGTAGTGTGGTTTAGTGGTTGTGTCCTTGGCTCAGGGCCTGAGGTCCCAGAGTTCAAGCCCCTCTCTGGCAATTTTCCATCTCACTTGCTGTGAGGAAAGGCCTGTTCTCCTACGAATTTGTAGCCTGGCTCCAGGAGCTTTGCTTGCATGGTTCACAGTGCCTGCTTAGTGTACAGGCATCCTGGCTCTGCCTAGCGGCAGCAAGAGAGTTTGCATTTGCATTTGTGTGTGTGAATGTGTGTGTGTATGTTTGTGTGTGTGGTGAATTTGTGTGTGTATGTTTGTGTAAGTGTATTGAAGGAATTTTTTTTATACTATTTTGCAGAGTTCGGCTAATTTTACAAACAGGGAAGCTATCTTGGGTGATCTAGAGAGATATGGAGGATCTTTAGACTGCCAGAGGTTCAGGGATGTCATGATGTACTCTCTCTTCGTGTTCTCCTTCGCAGTGCCCCAGGCCGTCAATTTGCTGGCGGATACACTCTGGAGACCACGCGTACTGGAATCTGAGGTAAGTACAGTACTAACTCTGGGTGGATACAAACAGTAGTAAATTATGGTTCAGGCAAGTGTATTTAAAGTTTGAGTCAAAGCTGTGTGTGTGCACGTGTGTGTGTGTGTGTGTGTGTGTAAAGTGAGGATGTGATGGTATGTAGGGAGTGAACGGGATGGGCATTAATTAATGATATTCTAGTATCCACATGAAGAGAAGCCCTAGTCATTAGAGCTGTATCCTGGTCTAACCACCAAACATCTGTCAGGTTTGCTGTTAGGTTTGTTGTCTCTATCAGAGTTTCTGTCAGAGTAATGCAGTTGCTGGCTTGAAGCCTCCAACACTTGTGAACCACACATGGCTCACCACTCATGGAGTGGTTGCTGAGAATCCTTCTCAGCTAGAGAGAAATAAAACAGGCTTGTATAATGCTTATTAATATCTAGCAGTAATGTAGAGACCTATCACCTCCTGTGGGTTGCTTACCAGTTTGATAGAATGGACTGGCCATTGCTCTTGACATCATGTTTATATTTGCAATATGCTCCAGATATACACAAATATCACTAATTGGTGACTTCTGATTTTCCATATTATTATTATTATTGTTGTTGTTGTTGTTATTTTTGTTGTTGTTGTTATTACTTACTACTCACAGTTTAAACATGTCTTTTTGAATAAATTCAACTGCAACAGATGTTCAACGTGCCATCAGAGTGCTGCAAGATTCTAACCTGAGGGCTCATCTTCATCAAGAAATACTTTGGTACACACACCAGGGCATTGATAGGAGATAGACTTGAGTAATCTATGATATCACTCACAAAATTAAATAAAGATTTTTGTTTTTGTTTTTGTTTAGTTAGGGCAATTGTAAATGTGGTGTGGATTGAATTGAAAAGATAGTGAGCTATAATGGAGGGTTCTTTTTGCACAGCTATTTTTTTTATAAATTTGAATAGGAGCTAGAGGTCAAAGGGCATTTCGGAGATTCTTCCTTTTATCTGGTCACCAATAAGATAATGGGAGGTGATAAGAATGGTGATAATGTTCAGGTGAAGCAGGTGAAAGGTCAGGGACATTACTGAGTATTAGTTACTGAGCATGGCAATGAAGTTTTCTCTCGTGGGATATGTAGGAGTAATAACACTGGTAACCATGCAATCACTCGCTAATAGTAGGCCAGCTTTATTAATAAGCCATTTGCAATTGTAGCTATACTGCATCGTTCACTCACTATTTCCTTATTTCAGGATTAGATTCTGCTGGAACTTCGTTTTCAACGTACGGCTCCTCCTAATCTGTTGAAAAACATCCTGTCTAATATGGGTAGAGCTTCTGTGGTGAAGAATCACATTGTCTCCAACTAGAAACTACTCGAACTTTACTTTTCCAATGTTTACTGCACGTGTGCACACTTACCCGTACTATTTCACTTAGCTACCGAGGTATTTCATTTAGCTTACACTTTGTTACCGAGGTATTTCAATTAGTTACGCACTATTTCACTTTCCCTGTGAGATTTCAATTGAATGGGAAACTTACGAGCCATACTATTAGATGAAAATCCGATGCTCTAAACGTATCATACATTATGAAATACACACATTAGTTGAATTATCCACTGACATCTGTCCATAGCAACATCTATGCCGCAGACAAAGACAACTACGCGTTCATTGAAAATGGTAACTTTCTGTGTTTCATTGAGTGTGACAGTAATGGGCGGAATGTACTGAGTAATGGGCGGAATGTACTGAAAATGTGCATCTGGTCAGTTTGTGTATGTCCTTTTTGATGGTCATAATGTGTCAGTGTTTAGTGTTTACTACAACAAGAGATTACGTCAGGGGAGGGGGGCAAGGCATGCAGCGCTGCCCGTGTGGTAATGTTTTTGTCTTTGTCTAGACGGACACCAAATCATATTCCTCACAATAATGGTTTTACGGTATATTGAAATTTTCACACCAGCTATGATTTATTATTTACCAATATTATTATTAAAGGAGCTAAATACACACAAGTATGCAAGTTATACTTGACTACACGTGCTCATTCAAAATACATTGACAAGGAAACCTTCAAATGGTATTATATTCAACAGAATGAGTGTTTAAGATACTATTTTAGTGTGTGTTGAACTACTAAAATTCAATATTGTGGTGCTAACTGAACCAGCACCTTAGGTTTTTAATTTGCCCATTCTTCCCCACTCTTCCTCCCCCCCTCCCCCACACTCCCCCCCCTATTGAACTTTATTTTGACCTCATGAAACATTTTCCTTAAATTTTCATCCAGATAAAAAGCTTTCTTAACTTTCGAAAATCTCGATTTAACCTTTGCCTACATTACGTAATATAAGTGATATGAAGCCCATTTATACATGTTTGTTAGATCATAAAGTAGCTAGTTACATGCAGTTTATTCAAGTAGATCGATGCTGTGCAACATTAAGAAATTAAGCAAATCGGACATAGTTGCTACATTCTAGGCTTCAAAATCACAATTGATTTTCAGTATTGTGGAATCGGCAATGTTCCGTTAAATGCCCCAGATTCCTAAACGCAGGAGACCCCACAATTTCCTAACTAATATACAATTATATTATATATATATTAGACCAGAGACTGTCTTGGTCTCTAAATAAAGAACAATAAAGGTGGTCACATGATAATTTTGTTACAGGCTAGTGCTGATGTAGTGTTGGCTAAGTTCTGGATTGACAGGTCATTAGTATTAGTATGAATCTTTCACCTACACCTTTTCCCAATTATCTTTACTTCTTGATTTAAAACTCTTGATACAAAACTTGATTTATTACTCTTAATGCCCAAATAAGTGAATCTCATGCTCTCAGGAGTGCAGGCTGTGTTGCATGTACATATTTGTGCATAGGATATGAATATGTTCATAGTGGTTAGTGGTTATGTCTATGAATATTGTGGTGAAATACCCTTCCCCACATGCTCACTACAGGAACACCTTCAGGAACATATTAGATTATTAACTATAATTAGCCTACCTTGCCATTCACTATTCATGCATTCACTCCCATTGCTACTTCCCATGTACTCTACCGCACCACCCTTGTATGCTCTCATTACACACAATTCCTGGTTGGTTTTATATATAGCTATTGTATTGGCCAACCCAACTTGTAAAGTTCAGTTCGGTTTGTATAAGCATTATTGACATCTTGTGAGATACCTACTCCTCTCTGCTTAGAATTAAAACTCTAGCTTGGTTTGAAGGAACTCGGTTTGATCACTGAGAATCCTGTTGCACATTCCGAACTCTGGTGGCGGCGCTATTTTATTTTGTCTCTACGTGTCTCACCACATCTGGTGGCAGCGGTCGGATCTACTAGTCTTCGACGGACAAGTGAGACGAATCCATTGCCTGTTACGGCGCTACTGGAAAGAACTTTTTGTGTTTGCCTTGATTTTTTTTTCATATATTTTTTTTTATAAATTCTTTCATTATTTTTCCTTGTTTATCTATATATCTGGTGTTTCAGCGGAAATTTTTGTTGTCAGCGGTTTGGTGCATAAATCATAATATTATTCTTGTTATTTATTAATTTTTGTGTATGGACATTGTTGCAACTGTAAGTTTTGTATTACTACTTGTTTTTTTTTTGTTTTTTTTTGTAAAATGGAGAAATCTGAAATTATTTTGGACCGTACTAGGAGCAAGACCAAGAGATCTCAGATCGATACTTCAAGAAAACAAGCACTTAACAGAGAGAGAACAGCAGAAGGCACAAAAGAGCCAACAGAAACAGTAGAAGGCACAAAAGAGCCAACAGAAAGCTCAGAAGTAGCAACTACACCATCTAAAGACTCAGAAATGGACAGGAGAGAACTGCTTGCTTTGACTAGTGATTCTGATGAAGACTCCGGAGAGGATGGGGAAGTACCAATTGACATGTCAAGGCCTTCTATTGAGCAGCTCCTTGCCCTGATGATGAAACAGACTATAGATGAGAAGAAGGCCAAAGAAAAGCGTAGAAAACTTAAAGAGAAGAAGAAAGAAGAAAAAACAGCTAGAGCAACTTGAAAGAGAGAGAACTGAGGAAAAGGAACGAAAGGAACATGAACAATTTGAGAAACAGTTGTCTTTATTACAGCAGCAGATTACAAACAATATTGAAAGTCAGAAGTCCCAGGGAGAGAAACTTGCCAAAGAAACTGAGAGGAAGGACCAGTTCGCTAGGGCCAATCGACTAGAGGAGAAGGCGGATCGCATTGCCAAAACTCTTGTGCCAATGCAACCAGGAGAGGACCTTTACTCTGCAATGATCAGGTTCGAGAGAATCATGGTGAATAAGGATGTAGAATCATTTCAGTGGGTTCCCTTGCTTGAGCATGTTTTGAGGGTCTCATCTTAATACTTATCATGCCCATGTTGATAGTTGTCGTGGTAAATATGGTGATTTGAAAGCAATATTATTAGATGCTGGTGGGTTTAATATCCATGAGTGCCTGGACACTTTCCTTTCCCATTTTCGGCCTGGGGGTAGTTTAAGTGCTTCCCAGTGGTCACATTTGTCAGCCCATCGTAACAACTTGTTTCCATGGCAACCTGATCATTAAATGGACAATTAATTAATTTACAATATTAATTGTGAATTAAAACAACGTGACTAGTACAGTTGGGGTGTGTACACAACATATCTGCAATGTGAAGTAATCCTTTACTCATTGGAAGAGACCCTTTGCATTCAAACAACTCTATACTTGGGCATTTCAGCACCACTGTTGATTCGTGTTCCATGGGACTCATGAATGTCAAGTTATAAATTTTGTTAACCTATTACATGACCTTTGAATATTGTTGAAGTATCACATGACCTCACTTTTCGCCCCTTTTCAACATTCTTATGACTGGGCGAGTTGGTGTAAACATCCAATATGGCTGAAGGTAATGTTCATGATGGGAAGACTCTAGAACAGATGGAGAATGAGATCACTTGTGCTGTCTGCCAGGAGCACTACACAGAGCCTAAGGTTCTCCCTTGCCTCCACTACTACTGCAAAGAGTGTGTCCTCAAAATGGCTCTCAGGATGCCCTCCAACAAACCCTTCTCTTGTCCAGAGTGTCGCAAGGACACCATTCTCCCGGAGGGAGGTGTGGATGAACTCAAGACAGCTTTCTTTGTCAACCGCTACCAATCCAACTACTACGCTCTAGAGCGAGTCCACGGCAAGGTAGAGGTAAAGTGTGAAGGATGCTCAGACTCTGGAGCCAAAGCTGAAGCATTCTGTCGCCAATGTGTTGCTTTCATCTGCAAAGAATGTGTCAAGCAACACAAGGAACTCAAAGCCTTCAGTTCTCATGAGGTAGATTCTTTACAAGATCTAAAGCAAGGTCGAGCTAAAGTCATTGCAGCAAAGGCGCCTCGCACAAAGAAGTGTCGCACTCACGAGGAGCCCCTCATCATCTACTGCTTTGATTGCAACTCTCTCATCTGTCGCGACTGCACAGTGATAGCTCATAAGGACCACAAGTTTGAGTTCAGCAAGGTAGCAGCTCCAGACACCAAAAAACAACTTCTTGAGCATCTCAGCCCCTTGAAGACTGCAGCTAAAACTTTATCAGGAGCTGTTGCAGAGATTCAAACTACCAAGCAGGAGGTAGAGGCCCAGGGGAACTCTGTAGCCGACACCATCAACACCTCCTTCAATCAACTTCATCTCATCCTAGAAGAACGCAAGCAACAACTACTCCAGGAATCTTCCAATATAGTTCAAGAGAAGATAGACAAGCTCACAGTACAGGAGAAAAACATGTCTCTAGCTCATGCAGATGTCCAGAGTATCACAGACTACACAGAGAGATTTGTGAGTGACTGTTCTGACAATGAGGTAATGAGCATGCACACTGAGATCAAGAAGAGAATAGAGCAAGAGATAGAAGAACAGAGCCAGTCAGGGAGGAACGCAGAGCAAATAGAGAAGGCAGACATGGGGGTAGAGGTGGAGTGTGTAGAGGCTCTACAGCAGCTCTGTCAGACCAAGGCCAAGATCACTAGGCTAACTATAGACCCAGCACTGTGTGCAGTGAGGGGAGAGGGGGCGGAGTCAGCATGTGTGAATCAGATAACTAGCCTAACTGTAGTAACACTGCTAGCTAATAACAAGATAACCAGACGTAGTACATGTAGAGTAACTGGTCAATTGAAGTCTCTGTGTGAGGGATCAGTTGTAGAATGTGAGGTAGAGGCATCGGGACCTGGAGTATATTGTATCCAGTACACGCCCATTGTGCGCGGACGTCATGAACTAACTGTGTCTGTAGACAGACAGCAAGTAGCAGGTAGTCCCTTCCCTGTGTCTGTCTCTATCCATCCTACGCAACTAGGCAAACCTGTCAGGGTGTGGAGAAGACTGAGATTTCCTTCTGACATTGCTAGTAATTCCACTGGAGAATTAGTTGTTGCTCAATTAGGTGGAGATATTTTGAAGCACCATGAGGATGGCACTAAAACAACACTTGTGGAGTGGTCAGCATCTGGACTGAGTCAACCATGTAGTTTAGCAACAGATGAAGAAGATAACATTTATTGTACTTGTGTACATACTAATAAGATAATGAGATGTGATAAGAATGGTGATAATGTTCAGGTGTACAAGGTGGAGCAGGTCAAAGGTCCAGGACATTGGGGAGTGGCAGTATTAGGAAATGAAGTACTGGTGTCTGAGCATAACAATAAAGGTACTATCATGGTGTATGACAGAAGAGACTTCAAGTACTTGAGACGTATTGTACATAAAGAAAGTGGGACATTAATCAGAATATCAACAGATTCCCGTAGCAACATCTATGCCACTGATAATAGCAACTGCTTTATTAGAGTCTTCAATAAAAATGGTGTATTCCTTCGGTCTTTTGGCTGTGACGATAAAGGAGTGAAAATTATGAAGAAACCTTTTGGTATTTGTGTGTCATGTAAGTTTGTGTACATCGCTGATTCTGGTAGTCATAATGTGTCAGTGTTTACTACAGCAGGAGATTATGTCACTTCATTTGGTCAGCGTGGTGACGGTGATGGTGAATTCAAAAGAGTTTGGGGTATTACTATGGATAGTAATAACTTCATATATGTATCTGACACATTTAATCAAACAGTTCAATGTTTTTGACATTTTAGTTAACTCAAACCAAAACTTTGTGGTCTTACTCATATACATCTATATCAGTTCAAGTTGTGATCATTTTTTTGTAGTTTTGATACATTATATATATATTAATATAGATAAAAGAACTTGTATGTTGGGTTTTATGCTCTTCTAAAGCGCTACAGATTAAATATTATTACCATTTTGATGTTATTCTCGGCTAAATTAGTAAGTAAAACAATATTTACAACTCAAATAGTGGAGTGAAATATGTTTATGGAGTTTCGTAAATGCACCAATTTAGTTTTAATGAACTACCAGTGACATTGGACATTGAACTATTATGTTGCATGTTTCACCTTCTTTTCTACTTCTCCACTTTAATAATTTTAATAAAGAAATAAAGTCAATAAATGACTAAGTCAACAAACTGGACATTGTGGACTTATTTCAATATGTCTGTTTTATTTATTTATTCATTTTATTTAATTGTTCATTCGTTTTTATTTTATTTTAAGTATTCATTCATTTATTATCTTTTTTCATTTATTTGTTATTATCATTATTATGTATTATTATTTATATATATATATATTGGGTATGGGAAGTAGAAGCGGTTAGTATTGGCCGAATGACTCCATTCTTCATAGGCTGACACTCATCTCACTGTTAGACAAAAGTAATGTCCTTCTCTTCCATGTAGATGGAGCAGTAGACTCAGGCCATTGGGTTTGAGCTGGAAGATATGCAAAAGAGTCCCAATGTAGAGCCATTCCTGATAGAACTGCTCCACCAAGCCTCTTACAGAAACAACACCTTAGGGCTACCCTGCATCTGTCCCAAGGAGAATCTCGGCAAAATTTCAAGGGAAGAGTTGTGTGAGTTCCTAGCCTCTCACTACACGCCTAGCAGGATGGTTCTAGCCGGAGTCAATGTGGGGCATGAACAACTGGTGCAGCTAGCCAGGGAACATTTCATGGACACGGAGACGTCTTGGACAGGAGCAAAGCATAGGGAGGTGGATGGGTCTATGGCACAGTTCACTGCTAATGACAAGAAGGTGAGCGGGTAAGGTGTGGCTATACATACTTTTGATAGAAAGTGTTTTGGTTAGTATTTCATTTTTAACACACATAGAATAATGGTGTGCATTTGATGTCTTACTCGAAGTAGAGATCCTGGAATCATTCATAGTGTCTCCCCCATCTTCTAGATTCCTCTGTCTAATGTGATGGGACAATGTCAACATGTACAGGCTTTAATGCGGTTGTTTTTAGTATTCATTTTTTTAATATCTCACACAGGCATTACCCTTTGATTAAAATCTCTTCTTATCCCCCTCCCCACAAACTTACTTATCCTTAGCAGTCATATGAAAACATCATGATTGTACAGGAGCTTCTGAGAAAGTGTGAACTTCTCTTTAGATTTACACATGATTTATTATTAAATTGCATCACTTTACAATTATATATAGTGTAACTTCAGTTAGTCAGAATCTGGATATTGCTTCTATGCAAATTTGGGATAAATCTGTGAGGTTGAAAGCAAATAAATAATTAAAATTGATATTTTTTGCAAGTAGTAATACTCACAAACATGTTCAAAATCAGTGGTCTATGTATGTCTGTGAGTGACTTTATCTGTATTTCCTGTTCTTTATCTGCTGTGCGTGTGTTTCATGCTACATAGCTAATAATTGTTCATGCCTTGTTTTGATTTATTGAATTAGTTCGAGTGTATTGGATGGGACCCAACCCTTTACCAGATCTGACCCACATTGGACTGGCTCTAGAGAGCTACAGCTATCTCTATGACGACTTCTTTGTGTACACAGTCATGAATTTCTACATGGGAGGCTGAGGATCGTTTTCAGCTGGAGGACCTGGTAAAGGGATATACACTCACATCTACCAGAATGTCCTCACTCAGAATCACTGGCTCTATTCAGCTATTGCTCAAAACCATGCCTATGCAGATTCAGGAATTTTCTGCATACTGGGAAGTGCCCATCTATCTAAGGTGTGACAGTCTGTTTTTTTACAGGGTTGGAAAAATATATATCAAGATGATATGGTGTTTATTACCCACCTAATACATAGGAAATGATGAGTCATAGTTCTCTCTTTTTATAGCCTAGAATATGTTTGCAGGAACATTATGAGCCATAATTCCCCTTGTTTAAAGAAAAAAGCTGACTTAGCATTTTAGCTTAATTGTGGATATTATATCCTCAAAATACTTTTTGTCCTCAGGCTATGCCCCTCAAACTGGTATCATTTGGGGCCATAATATCCTCAGAACCAGTTTTAATTATCACAGAATCTTGAAATTTAGTCAGTAATTGTTACATGTATGTTTGTATTACATTATATGGATGTTAATATTATATGCTGTGTCGTCATTATAGGTTAGAAGACTAATAGAAGTGCTATGTCAGCAGTTTATACACATGACCAAGGTCCCTAATGAGGTTGGTATTAATTAGAATAGCATTATGCCTGTTCATCCAAGCGTGTCTGTGTAGGTACTAGAGCCAAAGAGATGCTCAAGTCTGCACTCATGATGAACTTGGAGTCTAGAATGATAATGTTCGAGGATATTGGCAGGTTAGTGTATGTGTGAAAATACCAGATTAGGTTATTCTGTAATCGATCTAATAATTCACCTTGACGTTTATGCTGTGAAGCCCACTCTTATGTGTACCTAAGAAATGAAATATATATTGTGTAATTAGCCTTATATGTAAGAATATATAATATTTTACCAGCTAAATGCAATGCTTCCATAACCAACTTAAAAATTGAACAAAATCACTACCTTGATGCTGTTGTATCTACTATTTTATTGGCGAGCGAGCGTAGCGAGCAAGACACTTACAGGGGTAACACAATTGAAAATCGGGGATGTTTGTTTATTTATTTAGATATGTTTGGATGTATGTATGTCATTTTGTACTTTGACCCTCCGTATTTTTGTGTTCGCTCGGCATTCGACCCCGTCCTAAACTTCACTGAACAGAATCCTCTGGTTTAGCGACCATTACCCGTATCACCTTAGAAATTGAATTGTTTACCGCTTTTAATTGTTTTGCGGGTGCAGTTAAAACGCAAAAACTTATGGGAGCTCCATTTCTATTCGAGTTAGTGGCGGTGGTAAGTTACTACGCTATTTGTCACAGCTATATAAGCCCTACTCAACAGCATTTACTTTGTCCACTAGACGAACTATGAAGGTAAGTCTTGCGTAGGTATGTTCAGTTGTGTGAAAGTATTGTGCGTTACAACTACTATTAAGAATATCACAAAGAAAATTTTAAATAACGTGACTTGATTTTGTTGCTTCTTTTTCAATTCAAACAGTTGCTGGGAGCAGTTACTATGGAACTGAAACCCCTTTACCGCATTAACTTAATTTAAAAACTCAACTTTATTGGCGAGCGAGCGTAGCGAGCGAGACACTTACATGGGTAACACAATTGAAAATCGGGGATGTTTGTTTGTTTATATATATGTTTGGACGTACGTAAGGCATTTTTGTACTTTGACCTTCGCGTTTTTGTGTTAGTTCGGTGGTCGACCCCATCCCAAACTTCACTAAACAGAATCCTCTGTTTTTCGATCAGTACCCGTATCACCCTAGAAATTGAATTGTTTACCGTTTTGAATTCTTTTACGGGTGCAGTTAAAACGTGAAAACTTATGGGACTTCCATTTCTATTCGAGTTAGTGGCGGTGGTAAGTCAATGCGCTCTTTGGCATGGTTATAAGCCATAGGCAACAGTATTTACTTGAAAATGCATTGTCCACTAGACTAACCGCGAAGGTAAGTCTTGTGTAGGTGTATGTCCAGTTGTGTCAAAGCATTGTACTTTACAGCCACTATTTAGCTAAAGAATATCACAAAGAAAACGTTTAAATAGCGTGTATTTTTTTGTTGTTGTTGTTTTCCTTCAATTCAAACAGTTGCAGCGAGTTGTTACTATGGTACTGAAATCCCTTTACAGTGTATGCGTAATTTAAAAACTCGACCTTATTTTCAGTAGCTTCAGTGTTAGAAGTCAAAATCATTCATATAAAATAGTATAGTCTTTAGGCTCGCTCGCCATTTGTGCTCAAGCACATCACTAGTTTATTTATTTATTTATTTGTATATATGTATGGACGTACGTAAGGCATTTTTGTACTTTGACCCTCGTGTTTTTGTGTTCGTTCGGTTGTCGACCCCGTCCCAAACTTCACTAAACAGAATCTTCTGTTTATCGATCAGTACCCATATCACCCTAGAAATTGAATTGTTTACCTTTTTGAATTCTTTTGCGGGTGCAGTTAAAACTTGAAAACTTAAGGGTCGAGTTAGTGGCGGTGGTAAGTCAATGCGCTCTTTGTCATGGTTATAAGCCATGCGCAACAGTATTTACTTGAAAATACATTGCCCACTAGACTACTGCGAAGGTAAGTCTGTGTAGGTGCATGTCCAGTTGTGTCAAAGCATTGTGTTTAGCTAAAGAATATCACAAACAAAACTTTTAAATAACGTGTATTGTTTTGTTGTTGTTTTTTTCCTTCAATCCAAGCAGTTGCAGAGTTGTTACTATGGCACTGAAATTCCTTTACCAAGTATGCGAAATTAAAAAACTGGACCTTATTTTCAGTAGCTTCAGTGTTAGAAGTCAAAATCATTCATATAAAAATAGTATAGTCTTTAGGCTCGCTCGCCATTTGTGCTCAAGCACATCACTAGTTTTAGTAGCTTGAGTGTTAGTTGTTAAAATCAATCATTTAACAATAGTGTAGTTTAAGGCTCGCTCGCCATTTGTGCTCAAGCACACCACTAGTTTAATGACATTTTGTTCATTAGCTAAAGACCTGTCCACTTTTAACCACATTGAAGAGAATACCCATTGCCACCTTAATGTAATGGATAAAAGATGGATTCAAGAGAACGCTTATGAAGGGGTCAGCATCTGGACTGAGTCAGTAACAAACAAACAAGACAACATTTATTGTACTTGTCTAGACACTAATAGATAATGAGATATGATAAGAATGATGATAATGTTCAGGTGTACAAGGTGTGAAAGGTCCTGGACATGTGGGAGTGGCAGTATTAGGAGATGAAGTACTGGTGTGTGAGTATCGCAATAAAGGTACTATCATGGTGTATGACAGAAGAGACTTCAAGTATTGAATTGTACATAAAGAAAGTGGGACATTATTCAGGATATCCACAGACATCCATAGCAACATCTATGAGACTATGTCACTTCATTTGGTCAGCATGGTGCAGACAGTGAACTTAACAATCCTTTGGTATTACATGTAATGTGAATAATGATAACTTCGTATTTGTTACTTTTAAATTGAATTTTATTAATTATAACCTGTTTTGTTTGTGTAAAGCAATTTTAAATTTTAATAATGAGACACTCTAGCATAGACAGTGTATGAAAGTGAATTTCCAAATGCTCTGTCCAGATCTACCTGGACAACATTACCAAGCTCAACACTTACTCACCATTTCTAAGAACACAGAGCATGCTCAAGGAATTGAGACCATGAAATGAGCTAATGCCATATCAAATAAAATAATTTCCTAAAAGTAAAATTCTGTGTTGACAAAAAAATGCTTCAAAATGATATTATTTTTGGCAGTACTATACTGATTCCAGATAGATAGCTGGACAGACAAGGATAATCTTAATTAGCTATCATGAACACAAGATGTGTACTTCATTCCACTTCAAATGCCTTCAAACAAAGACTAGTTCTGTGGTAATAGGGTGATGATATCCAGTAAGTTACAAGTGGAAAAATATATCAACATTATATCAGTTCTTGCGGTGAAGGCCACTCAGACTACGAGAAGGTGTGCTTCATTTTGTTTCTGCCAACCTCTAAAAAATAAGCTATGGTGATGAAGTAATGAGGTTCAATGAGGTTCACAAGGCAATGAGAAATCTAGTTCAGTTGACTTTATGCGAGGATAGAGTGACCTTGAAGTTTATTCACAAAGCTGCCTACAAGTTGAAAATAAATAGATTTTTCTTCGTACCTGATTGAACAGTGACTTTTTACTCTATACCATTTATTTATACACATCATTATTATTTCCCAAAAGACATCTGCTTGAGATTTAAGCATCTTTTGATATAAAGTGCCCCACAGGCAATTTTGGAGGGTGATTAGAGATAATATCACCTGTAGGCTATATATACCTTTCCTTTATTTTTTCTTTTGTCCTGGTCGTTTTATATTAATGTGCCTGCCCTCTATTTTTCTACTCTGCTTTTTGCTTTCATCACATTTTTTTGCTTGTTAAAGCCCATTCAATAATGTATGTTATAGTAGTCGTCCCGCTTGTCTGTCACGCTCTGATTTTGGAGATCCGCAGCAATAATGCGCCTGCGCACTCTCATTTTCTTATTTTTGCTTTCATTACATTTTTTTTTTTGCTTTGACGGTAAAGGTCTGTTACAAAACGATCTCTTGGAGATGCCGAAACAGCAGAAGAACTTGGTCTCTTAGCTAGACCCTTACCTAATCGCTCCCTTTTTTTTTCTTTTTTTTGTTTTGTTTGTTTGTTTGTTTGTTGCTGTTTTTTCCGCGGGACTGCGAAGGGAAATAGAGACAAAAAAATAATAATAAGAAGAAAACATGGCTTAGGCTAGCCTATTAACTCACTTCCCTGACTTCGATAGGAACCATTTCTAGAATATTTGTGAACACTGTCACACAGACACGTGAGAATATAATCTGGACTCTATTACAACAACAAATTGATGCAATTTCTGTGGCGTACTGGTTAGCTACCTGGCCTAAATATGTACGTACAGTTTAATTGATGGAATAAAGGAAAGGCGGGCACCCAAAATACGGGAATATGACTGCTATAAGCCTGACAAAAGTACATTGGAAGGTACAGTGGGTACAAACAGGCGCAGTCTAATAGCGATGGCTTTCCCTAAGGAAACCCATAACAGGTACAAGGTCTTGGATTACAACACTGTGTGCTTGGCTCAAGGAAGGAAGAGGGACATACACCAAGTTGTTTTCCACACTAAAAACACTGACTATAGGTATGATTGTAAAACCTCTGTGCACCCTAAAATGTGGCCTTCTCCTTCTGTAACTGAACATTGTGTTTCATGTCCTGAAAAATGTAAAGGAAGATGCTTGAAAGATGGTTCGTGTTGTAATGTATTTGATTTAAGCAAGAAATGTGCATCGAAGTGTCCAAAAAATACCTATAAGGAGAAAAACAATCAGTGTAAATGCCGAACTGGCTATAAGCAGTGTTGGAAACAGTGTGTGCCCTCATGCAATTGTAAGAATGGTGGAACTTGTGACCAAGGAACTGGAAGATGTAAATGTCCAAAAGGTTTTAGAGGCTTGCACTGTGAGAAGTGTTCTAGCAAGCCTGGTTGTAAAAATTGCCATTTTGATGAAAGGAGAAAGGAGTATACATGTGAGGAAAAGAGCTGTGAACTGAAATACATCAAAGAACCCCCAAATTTTTCTGATATTAATTGCAACCCGTATGGTGGCAACAGGTATTCTCTTCAATGTGGTGTCAAAGTTTACTGGTCTTTAATGAACAAGGTGTCCATAAACTGGAAGTTCATCAAGCACAACGGTGGACAAGTGGATTTAAACAATCCATCTCTCAGTGATTACGTTGAGTTTAGAACTGTATCCAACACTGACGGCATGCCAGAGATATATTCGACTTCTTAAAGCAACATTTGGCACTAGTGTCCTAGGTGCCTCATTCAAAAGCTTTGTTTTTTTCTTTCCTAAAGGGAGGGATGATTTTCTGTGAAGCGAGCATATCGGACAGTGACAAAGTCTTCATGACTACTAATTACTTGACACTTCCTCTTGAAACTCCAACAAATCTTCCGACTTGTGATAATAAAGTGGTGTATAGCACCAACACTAATCACTGTGCAGTGGCCACTCTGTCAGCCCAATCAGATGGATTGCCACGCCAGTCTGAAACTCATCATTATTCTAAGAATAACGAGCAAACAATCTCTTCATACAATAGATATGTATCTACCTATCCAAATAACACTTCCAATCAAAAGTTCACGGTTTAGATCACCCGACTAAACCTGATGAAAGAAACCATAAAAAGTCTTCTCAAGACTCTGAATTCAAAGAGAAAAATTTCAATTTTTCCCACTCTTTCTTTCACCTCAATGAAAGTGGGTTACTTTTTAATGCTGCACTAAGGACCACTACTTCTAAACCTGAGAGAAGGTCTGCAGCATATATTTCTGTGATAACTTTCATGGCCGTTATTGTAGCCTTATTACTAATGCTTGTGATAGTAGTACCAGTAGCAGTGGTACTTTACAATATCAAACAATCCTCTTTCCACTCCAAGTCTTCAAAGACTACTACGAGGAATCAAAACAATGGAAAAATTTGGCCAGGAGAAATATTTGATAGGATAAATTCCAGAGCTGAGCAAAATGCTCAGAGGAACAAAAATAGAGCAGCTTTACTAAAAATAAACAGTTTGACATCTACTGAATCATGAGAACATTAGCATTTATTATTAATAAAAAATATGTGTGGGTGGGAAGGGCAGTTTCTATGCTACGTTACCCTATAACTGGGTTCAAGCTAGAAATTTCGGCGGGGAGGGAAGCTTTGGCAGGTTTACTTCTCTCTACACAAAGTTAACAAGGGAAATGGAAAATTTTAAGCCAATGTACTGATTTGATTTCATGAGCATGCTTCACACAGCATGCCAAAATTTAGGGGGTGGAGCTAGGATGTTTGGGGGGCAAGCTCCCCTCCTCCCTTCCCCCCCCACCAGTACAGATACCTGCTGAATATACACTAGAAATGATTGGACTAACTAAATATCCAAAATTATAAGCTGCATTAATTATAATCATTGCAAGAATGAAAATCTTTCCTGTTTGTTGTAAGGAATTATTAAATCAGGTAGCACAAAATGTTATAGCTATCAATCGTTTTCTATTGTTTTCTATTTGTTTACGTCATCATACCTGAACAGAAGCTTGACTTGTTCATTGCAATGTGAAGTTTATATCCTTAATTACTACCCCTAGTGTTTACCCTTATTAACAGCTATTATGCCCCATTCATTTTAGTCTCCATTCTTTGTCCATAGGGGCACTTAGTCTAGCTAGTTAGGAGCATATTACCTTTTATCACTGAAACGGCGTATTGATTGGTAAAGGGTCGATGCGTGGGAAACCATTTGCCAGCGAGTTCAGACCGCTGGTAAAATCACCGCACGCTAGTTTCACTTAGTGGCTGTGGCGATTGGACTGTAATATGCAGACTGCAGGGAGACCGACGGAAAGACGCTTTCTTTGCGTAACTAAGGGTGGATGCGTTTACAGTCGGGCGGCGTTGGGCTGATGCAGGTGGGGTTTGGGGTTCTATGGTGGTTTGTTTTGTGGCTCCGTTGTTTGTGTTTAAGTGGAGTTCTGAGAGATTTGTCATAACAAAATGACTTCAGCTTTCAAGCATTATACTCTTCCCTTGAACACTGATAGCGGGTAAGTGTTCTAGATTATACTTGCAGTACTTTCAACTGAATTTAAAATTATAAAATTTTCAGTACTACTTCTTCAAGATCATCTGAGAAGACCAAGTCCATGGATAATGATACCTCCACACACATTGAGGATGAGAGAGCAGGTATTTTAACTTATGACTTACAGTAATGTGTTACTGTTTTTGCAAATCATTTAATAGATAACTGGTCAATTAGCTATTATAGGCAAACAAATCATTCTCTGTGATTTGATGTTCCCGATGAAAGAGGGGCAACACGGCATTCTATTCCAGCTAGCTGCATTAAAGATGGTCAGACACATTGTAGCTAAGGTCTATTTTGAGGCATTTATTGGGTTAGCTACCTTTAATTTATTTTTAGATATTTTGGTGTATAAATCAGTTATCTTGTAAATCATAGCCAATAGCTGCTCAATTGAGATCGAGATTTCTTATTTTGATGTAACTTGTAATTAACTTGAATCACTAAATTAATATTTTTACGTTTAATACATTTTTCTCATTTTTTAAATAAATGTCTTGCTGTTTTATATTGTACTGTTAGTTTGTCTCTAATGATGTACAGTTGCTCTGTTCTCCTCACTGTGTAGCTATGGTGAGTCTCAGTGATGAAGACAGGATCAGAACATTGAGGGACAGGGAGAGGGTAAGAAATAAACTGAATAGTCGTAAGTATTACACGTGCATCTCAACCAGTATATATGCCTCAACTTAGGAAGTATAACTGGGTTAAAAAATTATTATTAGAAGATATTAGTATTAATATTAATAATAATACTCATACAATAATTTTAATAATAAATAATATAACAATGATAATAATAATAATATAATAACCTATACCATGTTCATTATACTGCTACAAATTTTATTTACTGTCCTTTAAATTCGCCGCATTTACGTCATTCTAAGTATTATGTTTCACAGGAGCTGGGTAAATTCAAGACGGAAAACTTTGATATGAAGAGAAGGATATATCACTTGGAGCAATCTCTCTTGGACAAGAACTCCAGAGGGAAGGTAGTATGGTATTTGTACAAATCACATCAGTGAAAATTTTGAATTTATTAATAAATCATGCTATTTTTTATAATCTGTGTTTTAGTCAGCAAATTCTTCCGTTTATCCTAAAACATAAAACATGTTAGATTAGTAGCTAGCTACTAGTTGTTGCTGTTGTTTTGTTGTAGCAAAACTATGAAGAAATACAGAAAGAAATAGTGCAGAAAGACCACCTCATTAAACAGTTAAAGTAAGTTTATTTATGGCTATCTAAATATACAAATTAGCATTAGATGAACTAAATAACATATTTGACTAATGAAATGTAAATAATGAGTAGCCATAGCTATTTCTTCAATGCAAACTATTCACATATCAGTAAACTGATGCATGAATGATGAATTTACTAGTGGATATTTTTAGAATTGATAGTACATCAAATCAAATACATATCAATGCTGAATTATTTGAATTCTGTTATCAACACTAATTGCTTAGTATCATTCATAGCTGCTATTAGATACTAGCAAGTACCCACCACATAGTGGCGCTTGATGTATTGCAAAGTAAGAATGCAGTAACACAAGTTATCTTGCTCAGCTATCATTCTCTACCATTGGTTAAGGTTACACAAGTTTCCCTCTCCTGCTTTCTTTTTTCTGAACTATCTGAACTTTTCTTATACCCCCTCTCCTATCTTCAGCTCTTCTTCTTGAGTCATAGAGTCCCCTTTTCCTTTGTCTATCTCTCCTGCTTCTGAATTTCTGTCCTACTTTGAGAAACTTTTGTCTTCTATTTCGTACTTTAGCCATTCTTTTGAAAACTGACCACCCGCCTTTACTCGTCGATTCCACCTGCTTTTTAGTTTTAATTAATTGCTCGCTTTTTGCCTTCTCTTCCCTTCCATTTTAAGCCTACACCGCCTACCTCGCCGATTCCACCCACTTTCAGTTATAATTAATCGCCTTTTACTTTCTCTTCCGTACTTTCGCCTTCCTTTTTGAAACTTATGCTGCCTTCCATCATCTATTGCTACCGCTTTTTAGAAATAACCAGCACTTTCTTCTGACTGTGATGACACTTAACCTACCACAAGGTGACGATGCTTTACCAAACCGTACAAAGCTCATGAATTATTCTTGAATACACACACCGTCGGTCATCGTCGCTACTGACACACAAGCATATTATTATGAACTTGTATAGATGACATGTGACCTGGTTGGTTTGGTTAATTTTGATTTTTGTCTTGTGTACCTTTTTTATTGTAGTTTAGTATTAATATTGAGGGTCTAGTATGCTTGAAGAAGAAATTCATAGCTATGACATTTTGTACAATTTAAAGATTTGTGTGATAGACTTGCTTTTATGCCTTTCTGCATGATGTCTCAAGATAATATGTAGTCTGTCATTGTTATTTCTATAATGTCCTCAGGATTGCCATAGATCAGTACAACAAGCAGCAAATAGCATCACAAACAGCATTAGAAGAGCAGACACTTCAGTACGAGACAAGAATGAAGGAACAGCAGGAGAGAGCATGGATATTGGAACAGAGTCTGGCTGAGAGGGGGTTAAAGCTGAAACAAGCCAACGCTTACCTTGATGAAGCACTGGACAAATTGGTAGGACATTATACTTTATAAACATTGTTTTATAAACTTCATTGAATTAATTAATTAATATACTGGGTTGTGTATTAGTTTTGCCACTTTTAATTAATAGATGTCCACATATAAAGGGTAGCAAAGTTACTGATCCGTAAAACTATGACTTAGAACTAATTTAATATTGAAAGCGTCTATTTTTATTTTTTTTATTATTATTATTTTTTGCTTTTTGTCTATTTTTTGATAACACCTTATTCCAGCTTTGTTAAACTGATTTCCTCTCTCTTGCTGTATTAGGCTCTAGAAGAAGCCAAGAACAGGACTCTGCAGTCCAAGCTAAATGAGTGTAACCAGAGACCTGAGGGCAAGATGGCGACAGTAATGGGAGACTTGCATCAAGTCCTAAAACCAGCCACCATGAATGAATTAGCAACCACATCAACTGACCAGAGTTCATCAGATGGGGAGGTAAAGTGAGGCATCAGTTAGACAGGAAAACATGAACTTTAACCTCTGGTGTTGTAGTAGAGAATAAAAATGTGAAAATTTTTAAATAGTGGATCATTAATTATTCATACTAGCAAGCTGCCTGAGTGGGACTTAATACAATTTAAATTTTGACTCTTTATTTCCCAGACCTATATGCACGAGTAATAGCATGGGGGACCGTGCTATTGATCCTTAATAGTACATGATGGATGATCTTTACATTTACACTGCCGATCTCCTGACGCTGGACTTTTGCCGTCCCTCCACCGAGCACATATACGATGAGCTGGCCGTTGTGAGTACCCTCCTGAAGGTAGATGCGTGGGAGGCAGCCTTGGTGCACCACCCTGACAGGGCGTTTGTGAGCTACATCATTCGTGGTCTCGGTGAAGGCTTCAGGGGTTACTTGTGCTATCACTTGTTCATAGTAGGCCAACTTAAAAAAAAAAATCATTTGCACTGTAGCTACACGTATCATTCACTCACTATCTCCATTAGGATTAGCTTACTCTGGAACTTTGTTTTCAACCTATGGCTCCTCCTAATCTGTTGAAAAAAGTTTGTTTAATACAGGTAGAACTTCAGCACTAAGAAATAACATTGTCTCCAACTAGAAACTATATATTTCCAAGGTTAAAGCTGCACACATGCACACTTACCCATACTATTTCACTTACTTACCATGTTATTTCACTTAGCTGCCATGCTATTACACTTAGTGAAGTATTATTTCACTTTCTTCCGTGTGATTTCAATTGAACAGCAATTATTCCCATACATTTTTGAATGGACAATTTACGAACCGTACTATTAATTTGTAAAAGCATGACATCATTATTTCTTTACTACTGTCAGCAGTTGCTATATTCTGTATAATGTCTATGTAGAAGCTGAATAATCTAGAGTGTGCAAACAATAAACAGAAGGAGGTGGAAACTGTGGTAGGACAGAAAGAAGAAATAGCATGTGATCTAGTCACTCAACTCCATCAGTTGAGAGGCCATGAGTATAGTAGTGACAAACACAAAGTAAGAAATCACAGTGTTACGCATGAGTGACTAAGAGATTGGATGAGAGTTGCTGAGTGTTATCATAAAAATATCTATTCACTGCTGCAGGAAATAAGCACAAGTCTAAATGACTCTATAATGTATTTGTGGCTATATTTTCTCATGATGGTAATGTTGTAGCTTTAGAAAATGCATGATTTTAGGTACTGCAAGGGTATATACAAATCTGTTATCCCATATTCTTAGGAGTATTTTATGACTCACATCTAATTTTTTTAATTGTCTTGACAATAAAATGTTATTCTTGTAGAACCTTCACACTCCATGGACTATAAACAAATATGAACTTCAAAACAGCAAGAAAAAATCTGAATTGGTAAGTCTCTCTATCACAGATAGTATGATTTAAACATAATGGAATTGGTGTTTATATCACCAGAGGTTTGGATGATATTGGCTGATTGATTAATATTGTGGGCAGAATATTATAGGCTATGCTTAAAACTGCACAAATGAAATTAATATAAATTTTCCCAAGCCAGTTTGAATTCCTCTCTTTACAGCTGCAGTCCTAGCTAGGGAGTTTGAACTGTGTGACATAAGCACGAACTGTTTTATTTTACTTTTTGTACTTTCGTGGGCTCTACACATTCCTGTATAATACAATAAAACTGTATGACTGTATTCCAGATAAGCAGAGCGAGAAAATATCCAGCCTGCGGAACAAAGTTTTAAACAAGTCTTCTGTAGGGGGAGGAGCACAGAACACAAATATTGATGTACAATTCCCTAATTGGTTTGCAGCTTGATTTCCTTGCAAATTGTGTTATTGTTGATTATTTACTATAATTATATAACATATATAGACTTAGATCACTGTAGAAATTAACTGTTAATTGTCAGTAATCTCCAAAATCAGAGCGTGACAGACAGACAGACTGACAAACAGACAGGATGACTACTATAACCCTCTCGCGCATGTGCGCTGAGGGTTAATTAATCTTATCTACCCCACTGGTGATCATTAATTGGGAGTGTGGTTATTATAATATTATAATTGAACATAGCGATTAAATGAAGTTGGTAATGGGTATCAATGATATGTACAAATATTGAAAATCATGAGTATTTTTTTTTCTCTACATTTTTTTTTAGAAAACTTTAAAAGCATTTGAAGATTTTACTAAGCTGTATAAAGAGTCACAGGGTAAGTGGTAGTAATGACACCAACATGTGCTGGTGGAGCTGCTCAAGGTAATGTAACTACATCACGCAACATTCCATGTAGTCACAAGCACAGTATCACACAAATTCTAGGCTTAGCTACATGAACTATGTCTAGATTGTTTTGGAAAATTAATATTTTACTCCAATGAGTCATCCCATTGAAATTTTAATCGATGCTTGTATTTTTACCAGTAAATCAATTCATAAATGTTTAGGGTTTTTTTCCCTTATATTATTAGTTCTGCTAAAAACTAAAGATGAAGAATTATCCAAATGTTTAAGTGATAAAAAGTATCTGGAAAATAAAAATAACCAGTTAATAAAAACAAATTTAAAACTCACGAGAGATGTCATGCTATTAAGAGTGCAGATTACTCACCAGAAGAATGGCATGGATAGGGCAGAGTAAGTCCCTTCATAGTTACTGTTAAATGAAATTATGGAATTATAAAATTTATTCTACAGAGAAATTTTGTAAGGATTTGCATTAACTTGTGAGAATGGAAGTGAGTGTTACTCATCATAATACTTGTGTGTCCACTGAAATTCTATGGTAGCACTAAACACAGCAAAGGCTGATTTATAAAAAATAAGATAGAGCTATTTCTGTAGCTATTGCGAGTTAAAGAACTATCTTTTTTATTGCCATGTGTTGCAGTTTTTTTTCCCTATCTCTTCTGCTCACTTTCATTCCCATCAGCCATTGGATCTATTTGGCTGTCATGTTAGTTTGTAAGCTGCAGCTATATTATTTGTAAATGTGTGTGCGTGCATGTAATTGAATTCATGAATTGTTCATGAACCTGCAAGTCATCAATGGACATCCTAGTAAACTTTTTATACCTCAACAGTAAAAACAATTTTTATCTCTTTATCTAGCTTTATACTTTTCAGAAAGGACATTCAAGATTCAACAAAAGCTCTTATAGAATTGACGACAAAGCAGAGCAAAGTAACTGGTGAAGTGAGTATGTAATTCCATTCTGTGCCCACTGGTAGTTTTAGTTACATGCTAATTATAATAAACACTCTATAGTACAAAGACAAGGTACAGGCTCTCAAGAAAGAAAAGAAAGAGGCAGAGGCCAGAGCTATCATGTTGGAGCAGGATAACGCAAGACTGGAGGAAGAGCTTTCTTTAACACAATCAAAATACAAGACTCTGGATATTAGAATGACTGACCTACATCACAAATTAAAGAACATTGCTGACAAGAAAGCAGACATTTCTACACAGCTGGAAATCGCTGAAGAACAACTCTATTCAAAGGTCAGAGTCTATTTAAAAACTGTTTTAATAGGATACAAATAAAATATGTCTATCATAGTATTTCAAATCTATGAGGTAACATATTCAATTATTTCAAATATAACTAATAACCAGACACTTCTGCCTAAACAAAACCCTTTATAACTTTGCAGGAGTGAGTTCTGCTAGAACAGAAATACTTGTAAATGTCATTGTGTTGCTCTAATTGGTTGTGAAATTTCTAATTAATCTGTATAGTAATTGGTTTTAGTACAAATGACAGGGAGAAAGATCTTAATAGAGAATATAATGTCTTGTACATTAAGTAAGCCTTGAATATCACAGGAATAGATGAAGTATGTAGTTGTTTGCCTTTGAAGTGTGTGCTGCATTGCATCAGTTGGTTGAAATGGAAACAAAAATTTAACATAGGTCTTCCCTAAGGCCAACAGAAACATATGAACACCACAGCTCTGTAGCTAACTTACTCAATGGTCATTAAACTCACCTCATTACCATCATCTAGTCACTAATCCCCTGGAGCAATAATAATCTCAATGAATCAACACATTTCATCAATTTTCACCACCTACATTGCATCAGCTACTGTATATATTATATATATATATAATGCAATCACCCTGTTGTGCTTCTCAGTTTGAGTGAAGAAGGTCCACAAACCGAAATGTTTCAAATAAAGGAATTTATTCTACTACAAGAAAGTTAATTAATTATAGTTAAACATTAGCTAATATTGTATTGTGCACTGTATATCCACGCATATACTATACATTGACAAATTGACTAGAACTTACATACCCCTGATAGAATCTTGAAAAGGCCTGAATGAATGTCTTGCCCAATGGTGGTCGTCAAAATCACAAAATGTCTTTAATTTACACATCCCTAATAGTGTTTCACTTGTTTCACTCACTTGCTGACTAGCCAAGTTTCAATTTATTGATATATAATATACCCTTCATTTCTCCAATCAGGACAAGGCATATCATGACATGGAAGCTATGTACAGAAAACTGAACAACCATTTGGACTGCCATCAGCAGCACACAGGGAACAATGGCCAAGTGGAAAAACAAGTCATACACAGTGATGTTGCTACCATGGGCACAAGCTTTCCCAGTAAGGTGAGGATAGTCAAGAAGTAGATTTGTATCATTGAGTGTCTGAGAATGGTGGAATTCTCAGTACTTTCTTTGTTTAATAAATGAAAATGGTCATAATGAGAAATGTGCAAGTTCTGAGGTATCAAGTGAATAATTAGCTATGACATGAGTAGCTAGTGTTATAATATGCTCTAATCTAAAACAAGTCCCGATTATATAAGTAACACAACATAATAATTAAACTTGTTTCAGACCAGAGCATTGGCCACTAGCTTCCACTCAGCTATGATTCACATTTGTGGAACCTTCAGTACATTGCTAGTGCAAATAATTTTAAGAAAAGATGAAAAGGTCACAGCGAAAAATGTGCAAGTTATTCCACAATAAAGTATACATTTACTATAATTCATGCACGCTTTCTTCTTTTTCTTCCTCCTCAATAGTAATATCTGCTATTTCATTATGCTTGTCATTTTGTTGTTGTTACTGTTTGTTGTTGTTGTTATTATAGTCAGAGAATACTGGTACTACTATATATGGCTACCTACCTGAAGATCTTCTCCGCAAAATTCTGAAGCAATTGCGAGAAGTCAAATATAAAATAGATGGCAGAGAAGATTTCTCCAAATTCAACAAAATGCAAAAGAAGGCACAGCAAAGCCAGAAGGTTTCTGGTCAGGGAGTCAGTGAATCCGAAAGTTGGAGCAAAAGTTTGTCAACCTCGTATCCATCTCTATACACAGACGAATGGAGCAAGGAAAGTCCTCTAGTCTCAACTGAGACGCAACTCAAGAACTTAAATCATGAATTGGAGAAGACTTTAAATATCAAAACACTAAAGGTAAAGAGTTTACTCTGAAAATTACATTGATATTTATATTAGCAAAAGATTCATTTTGATTGATCGTGTATTTTAGGCTGGTGATAGAGCATTCATGGAGGCTTTGTGGTACAGCTTGAGACCATGGCGTAAGCACCAAGTGGCAGCTCCTAATCTTCTCCCATCTGGTGGTTTATTCTCTATTCCAGCAAGAAGTCCTCAATTTCAGCAAACCTCACCATCTTTGCCAGGCAAAACAGACCGTCACCATATCAACTCCAAGAACAGGAAGAAGAAAGCTAAAGAAACTTTTACTCCTCCACTGACTACTGTATTCCCAGACACTGGGTCTACTTCCAGGAAACCAAATATTGATAATTTAAAGCTAGATGTTCATCCCAGTGACAACCAAACGCTGGTTTGCAAAACACACATCAATTTGGGACCAATTTTAAAAGAATGTAAGTTTCATTCTCTCTGGTCATTTTATAGCGGCTATAAAAAATTGTTATTTTTTCCCCAGTAATGCAATCTAGTGGGTCTACAG
>WLWD01001701.1_pt1 | contig 43446 bp, 33 predicted proteins | sample 6712731 | NCBI WGS metagenome assembly WLWD01 (sample SAMN12718690, study PRJNA576275) | sponge metagenome | isolation source: marine sponge | host: Mycale hentscheli | place: New Zealand: South Island, Marlborough, Capsize Point | collected 2014-11-01 | reverse complement strand
CGTTGGGATGTATTCTTGAAAATCTTTGTTGGAGAAGTATTTGTCATTTGCTTCCAAGCCACAGGTCCCACTCCTTACCCATGTTATGTTGCAACCCGGCTCCCATGCAACGGTGCTCCCATGAGCCAGATTGTGACCGGTTTATAACTTTCCCCCCATCAAACTTTGTGCGTACGTGCATCCATGACTCAGCCAGGTTTGTAGTCACATTGTCAATCAGTTGCACAGCTTTGACAACCAGTCTGCTCAAAATAACCTGGATGTCATGATACATATTCGGGTTGATCTCAGTCGCAGTCAATTCTCCTTCAGGTACTTCCTCTTCTGCAACATAGTCAGACACAGTTTCCCTCCACAATCTTTCCTGATCTAAAGATAATAATGCAATATAAGCCAGCATTTATAATATAGTACACCGTACAGTTGAAAAACGGATATTAGAAAAATCATGCACTAAATTTGCACAAACTTCATGTGGTTAATTATTTCCAAAGCTTCTATGTGATACTTGAATTTAAAAAAAAAAAAAAAAATCCACAGCATAAATTTTATTACAATAATTTTATTGTTTAAATATTTGCCAATTTCAATAATTTCTAGCTATGATTAGTCAGAAAATAAGAAATTTAGCTAAAATTATTAGGAGGAAAAGGACTATAACTACAGGTTAATCCTGGATTATGTACCTTGATTCAATACCAGTATTAGTGCATTCCACTATATATTATTTCATTACCATACAAGTTGTGATTATGCAAAAAAAATTTTTTCCTTCTTCAAATAATATATGGCTAATAGTTTACACTCTTAATCTATCATACGTACCATATCATAAATACACACTTGTACAAATAGAACTTACATGCAAGTTCATCCTCTTCCGGTTCTACCTCTTCTTCTAGATGAGACTGTGTTGCTGGTTCGTGAAGTGGATGATTATCCAACACAACAGGCCTGCCTTTCGCAGTAGAACAAAAATCAGGACTACATCGCTGGTGATTGCCGAAACAGTGATTTGGCCCATTCTGAAGATCCTTTTTTAAGAGCTTCACACCATTCTTTCTGTCTGGCTCCTTGCTTCGCATTTTGATGGCACAGCGAGCTGCACTTACAAGCCTTCTTCTCATCTTTTCTGTTAGACCACCACTTCCCTTGTATCTTGGGTTCTCACTAACCAATTTCTCTAAAGAGCTTCTGTAGCACTTGCACACATGGTTAGCGCACTCCATCTTCCTAATACAATGGCCCCAACCAGGAACCTGTTGGATAAGGGAGGGGTATACTGAGCTATCACCATCTCCAATCACTGTGGTATACCGGACACCATGTACCTTTTCTGCTACAAGAAATCCCTCTACAATTGCATCTGTCTCCATTTCCGATGACGATGCCTCCCAATTCTTGAAACAGCGGTGTTTGTCTTTTGGGATATCTTGAGCACAAGCTGAGCAAAACTTGTTGCGTACACCCACATGAAGTAACTTGCCAGTGGCCTTTCCTACAATAATGGCAACACCTGAATTAGCATTGTAGGAATGCTTACGGCTTCTTTTACTCCACCCCCCATCTACAATCACAGTGATTGCAGGGACTCCCTCATGGTAAGAACCAGCCTGCTCAGCTAACTTCTTCTCTTCTCTGCCTGCCTCTAACATAGACTCCATCAGCTTTTCCTTCCACCAGTCACCTATGCTACGCTCAGTTTGGATAAAGGTCGCCTTGCTCATCACTGGCACTCCTAATACACTCATAGCTTCCTCAAGATGGCTATGCCCACTACCTGTTACCATCTGCCCCCAAACTGCTGCCAAATTGCATTCCCATCTTGCATGCTTGCAAGGACCTTTCACTTTGGAAGACGTCTCCAGAGTGATTGTGTGCGAGCACTTGGAACATTTTCCAGAAAAAATGGACGCTAAACCGTGTCTAACTTCACCACTCAAAGTGACTGAACCATCACAGTTAGATGCATGCTGACTTAGCTCCTTTGTGTACTGTTGGAGCTTGTCAAGGTTTATAATTCTTGAGCCACCCAATGCAACATCACCCTTGTTTTCTGTTCTGTCTCCTACCTCAGAGTTCTCAGGCTGCTGAATGGAATTATTTACCCCTGGGCTACTCCTGAACTTGTGTGGCTTCCTCTTCCTAAACACACGTCTGTGTGTGTTCCTGTGGTGCCTTTTATTCTTGCTATTTCCCATCACTTTACCAGCTTATCAGATCGGCAACGTGGAGGATCCTCATTACCCGGGAAATCCACTGACTCACAGTGGTTGCGTGGGCGATTCCCGCGTATTCTCCAACTAGCAGATGGTTTGAATGGCTGACCAACTTCTGCGTCATTTTTTTCATACTTCTGAGGAGACCAGACCGTAAATTTGGAATTATCTTATTAAAAGAAGTCAAGGGGAGGTACTGAGGTAAAGTTTTCCAAGAAAAAGTATATTGGAGAGCAGGGATGGACCAAAGTCAGCCCCTTTGAAGGGAAAAGTGTGGTTAGCCTGACTGTTCAGGTGTATTTATCTGATTCTTGGAACTGATTACTGCAATATTTTGCTATCTGGACCTGCAATAGGTATAGTTCTTCTAAGAAAAAATAAGAAGAGTGAATTTTATCAGAAATTGTGGAGTAAAACTGACGCAGCATCTGGTAGCTAAAGGGTGGAAAATTCTGCTCCTAAATTGAAAATTTAGAGCTAACAATTGAAATTCTAGAAAGCTTTGAACATTTTTTATAGTTTGTACTAAGTGAAGAAATGAAGGGAAAGAGCAACTCATTAATATTCATGAGGTAACCCTTTACCCTAACCTTAAGGGTGGCCGCACACCGCCCACGCAAATTTTACCGGTTGGTTGCTAAGCACGATTCTGCTACTTTCTTTATTTGCAGGGCTACTCTACTATACTAGAAGGATAAAGTACCTGCCCAAGATACTGCACACCGACTTTGGAGTGAATCTGAAGGAAATATCATGGCCCCGATGTAAAACTTTGAAATGAGCTATGACAACCCTAGAATTCCAAGACTCACATTTTAGCTTCACATTGTTGAGTAGTACTGCTTGCTGCAGTCTCATACTCAACAGACCACCAATTAGGTGCCATCAGAACACTTTTTCTGTGTCGACCAGAAACACCTTCCCCTCCGGAGAGGAGCCATAATTTGTGGATTAAAAAGGCTTTAACATCACAATTATCAAGTTCTGACCCTTCATAAAACTAGATTGACACTTTCTCACCTAAAGGGGTCTGCAAAAAAGAAAAGGAAAAATGTAAAAATATCTTAGTTGTCGCAGGGGATTTGAATCCAGGGCCACTGAATGAAGTTCTTAAATCGTTATTGTGAGTAAGTTCATACTTAAATAACAGTCAATTGTCTGTAATCTCCAAAATCAGAGTGTGACAGACACCCAGGATGACTACTGTAACCCTCTCACACATGTGCACTAGTGTTAATAAGCATAACATTTAATAATAGCAAATTTTTTCTCGTTCTAACAGCCAATATTGTTAATTTAAACTTAACCTGACATTTCGACTTCTTGCCGAAGTCTTTAAGTTTTAATTAACAATATTGGCTGTTAGAGCGAGAAAAAATTTGCTATTTTTATAATTATTTCAACAGAGAATGACTGAATCACTGAAAGCATAAAACTAAAGATCTTTGGATTAGTTTACAGGCTTTAAAATTTAATAGCTAGAAGCACATTCAAAAAAATGTATTTTCTGTAAAAAAATTCAGCAAGAGATACCAGCACTCAAAGCTAAGTATTCAGGAAGCCATATTTGTTTTAATAGTACGGTGTGTAAGTTTCTTATTAAAAATGTATGGGGAAAATCACTGTACAATTCAAATCATGCAGGGAAATGAAATAGCATAGTAACTAAGAGAAATAGCACGGAAGCTAAGTGAAATATCACAGTAGCTAAGTGAGGTAAACGTGTGTGCATGCAGCACTAGCCTTGAAACACACAGTTTGATAGTTTATAGGTGGAGACTATTTCATTCCTTAGCACAAATGTTCTATCTGTATTAAATCAACAGATTGGGAGGAGCAACTATCATGTAAATTAGTGAGTGTACGACACACCAGCATGTGAGTAGGAATAGCAGTAATTACACTGGGCAAAAGATAGACCCTACAAAACCAGAAAACTAATACAGTAGACCCTCAGTTATCCGAACCCCGTTTATCTGAACTCTCGCTAATCCGAACACCATTTTTTTTGGGAATTATAATGATATTCATTGAAATGTTGCTGTGCATTAAATATATAAGAGATTAAGACCCCATTCAAAATGACTTATTTCGAATATCCAAACATTTCATATCCGAATAACCCTCGGTCCTGAGGTGTTTGGATAATTGAGGGTCTACTGTATCACATTTTGGTCACTATGGATCCTCACTACCTGCCATAACCCATTAAAACTTAATGCGACTCATAAGACCCTGGCAGCCACAATTCTTCTAGTGGTGCATATGCTATACCAGATTTGGTAAAGGTCATCAAAACTTTGTGAATGTACCCAGTTGTCTAAAGATTGGTTTTAATGGTTGCCATGGTTCCTAGCCCCAATCTTCTTTTATGTGAGATACACTGTACAGTGGAGTAGGAAGGTGAAAAATATTGGGGGGGGCAAAATGGTAGGTCTGCTGTGCGATATGAAAAAACAATAATTGAAGCTTTATTAGTTATTTTATTGGTCTATTAGCCACAATAAATTATTCTAAATTCTAAAATTTTAAACTTTTTGGCACACTATACAATGCTTTAATCAGTAGAAATGATTAAAAAAAAGGTATAATAGAAGCACTAAACAGCTTTTGATAACAGTATTTTATAAATTCATGCCAGAATTATATTTACTGTTAGTATTACAAATTAGTGCCAGAATTATTGGGGGGGTAAAACCCTCATTTACCCCCCCACTAAAAATATTGGGGGGTCCTGTGCCCCCCCTACCCCCCCTGTTCCTACTCCCCTGCTGTACATCTTGTTATAGGAAACCAATGTTACTCCAATGAAATTACCATTCTCGCTCCACATCATAAAAAAACATAAGTTACGTCACACATTGATTTTCAGAAATAAAAAAACAACAAAAAAAACAAACAGCAAATCATCGCCCCAATTTTATTCAAGAAAGCATTAGCTAATTAGAATGACACCATAGATAAAAGTTAACACGGATGCTTTTGCTTTTATTGTAGCTGTTGTAGCACTTGTGAGTATTTTGAATGAGAAAAATTACTGCCATGGCCAAAGAGATACACAAAATAATTTTTTTAGTTGTTACTATTATCCTTCGACATGCATTTTTATTATCTCAAAAATCAAATTTCTAGTGTGCTACCAAAAAAACCCAACAATTGGGAATAATACCGTCTTATAGATTTGTGTTGTTACAGACAAAATAATCTCTATTATAATTCAGGTAACCTCTTCTTATCCCCACAGGAAATTTAGAAATACCTAGCAAAAATTCAGTTGTCAACTACTCACCTCGACGCTGAAGCCTATGTACCATAGGAACGCATCCACTCCACCATATTGATGCAACACATTCGCACAGCAGTCTCTGCGGGGCCGATCTTTTTTACTAACCCTGATCCTTCCCCGCGCGTCATGTTAGGGTAGTTAGCGTTGTTACCGTAATCGCTGTAATTCAAGCGCCACCGTAATTCAAGCGCCGCCCAGACGTAGGAAGCATTTTACAGGCCTTATTGAAAGCGCCACTCCTCTTACAAAATTATTTTTACCTGGCGCTTAATTGATTAGGACCCACGTGGTGATTTCGCCGACTATTTTGGTGAGCCGCCGTAATGTCCCAGAAATCACTGAGAAGATTCGTTCATCCTACAGCTGAGCCTCTACCTGTGATATGTAGGCCTAAAACCACTACTACACCAGTTCCAAAGCACGGAGTAGGTAGACCAAGGAAATTTCAAGTTTGTGTTGATTCTGAGCCTACTGACCCTCCTGTGACAAGGTCTCCTACTGGTTGTGTCTCTTCCACTGAGTCCATTATACCTCCTGATCCTGTTGCACCTCCTATATGTCCTGTGGTGCCCCATGCTGGGCCCTCCACTTCAACTGGAAAAGCACCAGGTAATAAAACTATTCGATCAAGGTATTCTTCTGCCCAGAAAAAGAAGGTAGCACAGTATGCCCGATTTCATGGGGGTAGAGCTGCCTCTAGACATTATAAAATCCATCACAAAAATGTACAGAGATGGCTTAAAAGTGAGCTTGATGTTATCAAAACCCGATGCCGTGCTAAGCGATGTAATAAAAAGGGTCAGGGGAGAAAATTGTCTTACCCACCTGAAATTGATTTGAAGCTGCTACAGTGGGTTTTGGAACAACGAGAAGAGAAGCAGATGCCAGTATCATCTCATGCTATTAAACTTAAAGCTTTAAGTTTAATAAAAGCAGTCTTGCCTAATTTTAAAGCCTCTGATGGGTGGGTTAAGGGGTTTATGAGACGACACAACCTTGTATTAAGGGCCAAGACATCCATTGCTCAACAGCTACCAAAAGATTTGGAAAGCAAAATTAGTGAATTCAGGAGACAGGTCAACCATGTTAGACAAAGTGGAGATTTCCCTTATGAGCTAATTGGAAATATGGATGAGACCCCAGTGTATATGCACGGCTGTTTTACTAATAGAAACTTAACGGTTAATTGTTACCGCGTAGAAAACTTCCGGTATGCTCATTAATATATTCATGATCTCTTGGGATTTGGTTGCACAAATTCCTGGTTTTCCTTGCTTCATATTTCATACTGGAACCAAGTTAGATACTTCCTGCCACTAGATACCATTAGTAATGACCTTAAAGGTTCATTCCAATTCTACCACGCAACTGGGATTGGTACCACAAGCCAGTGCGCTTCACCTTTTTCCAGATAGGTCAACCACGTGAAGTTCAGCAGGTTAGATAGGCCTTGTTTGTGGGTTGTTTACTCACTGTCAGGAAGCGCTTCAGACATTGAGACTAAGGTAAGATAGTAGTGTATGCATCAAAATAAACCATCAATAACATTAGGAAATGCAACTTATTTTTGTGTTCACAAAAATGAAAAAATAAAATTGGCAAGTTCCATGGAATTCCACCAACAACAGCTGCAAAAGCATTGCAGGATCTGTGGAAACAGACTTAACAAGGCTAAGGGGAGACAGCAACCTGTCTATTCTTGCAGAGAGCATGCTGATGACATTGCAGCTTATGCTGGAGTCATGATTGTCTCTACTGAAGACTGTGCCGTGTTTCCCCAGTGGTACTGCAACCTGTGCCACTCCCTGTTCCATCGAGCTAAGCTTGCAGCGAAGGAGGGACTACCCTTCCATTCCATCATTGCACAGGAATGGTCACCACATCAGGAAGGCTGCAAAGTAGGTTAAATATAAAAAAAAATCATTCCAATGATTGTATTTAAATTAAACATAAAAAATTAAATTATAGTGACACTCTTTCCCTTCATTTTCAATTATTTTCTTTCTCCCTTGAGATGGGATTAAATGAGTGACAGGAATATATTGCCAATCCATCTCTCTCTGACTATCTATCCATTCACAATGAATTATAAAAAAAATTTCCCTCTCTGGCACAGTTTATTTGTTAATCAAAGGTACAAAAAAAAAAAAAAAAAAATACATTAAAAAATACTAAAATATGAGGCTCTTTTTAAATTATTTTAAAAAAATTTCCTCCTCAATCTCTCTTTCTCCCTTGGGAATGGGATGGAAGGAAATGAGTGATAGGGATATATTGCCATCCCATCTCTGACTGACATATATTGCCATCCCATCTCTGACTGACATATATTGCCATCCCATCTCTAACTGACTGACTATCTACCCAATTACAATAGATTTAAAGAAAACAACAACAAAAAAACAACAACTGGCCTTTTCCTTCTCTTGCACAGACTATCTACTGATTATTATTATTGATACCCTCTCCCCCCTCTCTTCTCTGTCACTCATATTATGAAATTGAAGGGAAAAAAGAGTATATGTTTAATAGAATTCCCTGGTATTAGTGGAGATTAAATAAAACATGACCTGCTGAAAATAATTCAACCTTGATGTGTTCAATTGAAATTTATTAATACCAGGTCTGCTTACACTTTCAACAAGTGTCAAAGGGTGGGGGACAGAATAGGAAGAAGAATAAAGGAAGAGGAAGACCTGAAGGAGAGACACCTAAAGCAGTTATGCACCACATTCGGTCTGTCGCCCCACCGAGTCCTTTACCAGACAATAAAGACCCACAGTTCCTCCACTCACCTAATATAAATAAGCTGCTCTGTTCTCTTTGCCAGAAGGTGGCATTTCAGCCAATCGAGCTTTCATGCAACAGCATGGTGTGTTCAGCATGTTGTTGCAAGGCAATCCAAGCCTCAGGTTCTGTCAACTGCCCTTGCTGTAGTGATCATCCACTCACTAGTCAGACAGTTCGCCCCCCATCATCACTCTTCATGTCCTTGGTCCCGATCTTTTAGTGAAATGTGCGAAGGGGTGTGGTGGTGCAGTAAGGCTACAGGATTACATGAAACATTGTGACAGCAAATGTAACAGTTTCCGCCATAATCTGGAATCACCATCCAAGGTTACCTTGAAGGACGTGTTGGCTAAACCTTCAACATCCCCTGCAACTCCAGCAGAAGTCAAGGCTGCACACTCCTTAGTGAAGCGTCTCTTGAACCAAGGAGAAAGTAGCTCGTCATCTCCACCTGTACTTAAAGTTGGTAGCAGCCGAGGCCAGGTGTGCTGTTATGTAATATATATGTAGCTTTTAATTATGTATTGTACTTTTAAATATAAAAAAGCCCATCACCTTGGTGCAAGTCCCTGCTGGCAGAATTGAAACTTCTGGGGCATGTGCTAAGACAGTTATCAATCGGACTAGGACGCTGAGTGCAGTGAGGGAAATTGCAAGCTGTGGTGACAGTACTTCACAGCTAAGTGCTGAGGTGATGGCAATGTCTAAGGGTGACAGACAAAATCTTCTCCATCAAGCCCAGCTTCCAATTTCAGTTCCAGCTACTGATGCACTGGCCATGAAAGCCGATCTGGCTCTACCATGGAATAAGTTGAGAGTATTGAGAAGGTAATAGAAGCGAAAATACACTTACTTACTTGATTCCCTAGATATGTGTTCACAGATGGTTCAAAGCTTTCAACGTCTCTATAGCCAGTGAGCAACAGCAGAGGAAGATAGCAAAGGACCTCGTAGGAGAGAATCTGGTGGCAGAGCGAGGTGCATTTAGCTTCGAAGAGCACGGAAAAGAAGTGGTGCGAGAAGTCCCCTTTGTCTATCGACCAAACCTGATTGCTGCTATAGCAGATATAGTAGACAAACATGAAAGGTATATTTAAAAATATCCATTGTAGGTACCACTTACTAATTTCCTTAATAATGCATATTTCTTTATCATCCTGACTAATTGATTAAATGTCTGCGGAAAAAACAGAATGCAAAACTTTCACATACTAGTTATTACTATCCAGATCAACTGCTGGATTGACCTGGCACAAGGGTGCAATACCTTCAGATGAGCTTTGGGTCAAGCTTGGAGGCGACAAGGGGCGTGGCAGCTTCAAGATGAACCTTCAGTTGGTGAACACCAAACACCCCAACTCAATGAAGGGTACTGACTTGCTGTCAGTGTTCAAGGCCGGAGACACTACCACCAACCTGCATACAGCCCTGAACATGTTCAAGGAACATGTCATAGAAGCACAGGGGATGAACATCAAGTAAAAAATTTAAAAAAGTCACGTCTTAATATTACAGAAAAATGTCTCACTTGTTCTAGACATCGTACTGTCAGACTCTTCTTGTCTGGCGACTACGAGTACCTTTGCCGTATGTACGGTCTTAGTGGTGCCAGTGGTACGTGCTATGAAACAACAATGAAGCTCAATCAGCATTATATTATTTTTGTAACACATTTTACACAACTCACCTATAGGTCGACACAATTGTTTATGGTGTCTCATTACAAGGTCGAAATTAGCTGAACCGAAAGATAAACGGGGATCTTATGCAGCTAGATCTTTGGACTCCCTCAAGGCTGACTATGCCAGATTCACTTCTCAAGGCCATGGGAATCGGAGCCTGGCCAAGGAATATAACAACGTCATTGGGGAGATCATCCTTGACATTCCTTTAGACAATGTAAGAAAACCTTTTTAAAAGCAACTGACTTATTTTCGATTTGACTAACAGGTCTGCATACCTGGCCTTCACTTGTCTTTGGGAATCTTCAATCGGCTGTGGAACCTGTTGGAAGATGCCTGCGGTGAACTCGACTTTAAACTGGCCATGGCTTATGTAGACACTGCCTCCAACTCTCCATTTGATACAGCTACCCTCAAGAAGTTGTCTTTAATGAGAATAGAGTTGGACACTCAACACAATTATGCCAAGGTGGTCACTGAAATGATTACCTTCTACACTCTCACTGCAGATGACGCTAGTGACATGTGTGAGAGTTTGAGGGACGATTTGGCTATAGCACAGCAGTCTATCAGCGACAAGGTACCTAACACTGTATACATGTAAATGTATTGTAATGCATGTCATTAATTTTAAAAAAATAGACCACAGAAATCTCTGACTGTGAACGTACCCTGAAGTCTAAGTTAGACATTTCCCAAGGCATATTTTATAGCTCCTTGGACAAGTGTCTCCAGAAACTCAGGGTACAGCGACAAGCATACCATGGAGGGACCTTTATTGGCAACCACGTCCATAAGTTGCTCAAGGTAGACCTGTTGAAAGTTTGACACATACCTAAACATATTATTTTTTCAGCCTGCCAGCATCACCTACATCTGCAGCAACTTACGAGAAGTGGCTTCATCACATCCTAATGTCCTGGGAGAAGCCAACCAGGTCGCGGACACCTTTTCTGAAGCCTTTTCTCTCTTTGGTCAGTGTCACCGAGGATATAACTCATCCCATCACATGTCTGATGAGGAAATAGTCAAGCTTGGTAATAATCATATATGTTAGTAATCCCTGTCCATATACACCTCTTTATTTATTCTTAGAAACCAACATCGTCAATTTTTTGAAGTTCTACCGGAAAAGTTTCCCTCTTGCTACAGTGATCCCGAAGATGCACATTCTTGAGGATCATGTCCTTCCATGGTTCAGAAGATGGAGGCTTGGCTTTGGGTTGATGGGGGAGCAAGGGGCAGAAGCAATCCATGCCCATATGATGAAGCTAGACAGAGTGTACCAGAGTATTCCTGATGAGGTGGAGAGAATGAAATATATAGTTAAAGAACATATTCTTGAATCTGATCCTTCCCTCAACTGCCTCAGACCACCTCCACACAAGAGGAAGAAAAAGTCTAAATCTGGAGAGAACACCAGCAGTAGCAGTGATAGTGACAGTGATGCTTGATGCTTGAGTTGATTTCTTTATTTTTTTTAAGGGGGGACCAGATTAACCATACTCTTTTTCATCGCTTGTAGTTCTGTTAAAAAAAATAGTTGCACCTAGGGATTTAGTCACAAATATTGGAAATACTTACCTTTTTCACTCATCCAAATCATCTTTCCTGAAGCGCTTCCAAAGTTCTAGTGCTAAAGCAAATAACCTATCTGGAAGAGAACTAAGTATTGGCGCCACCGCTGGTCAGATTTTTTTGCTCTTTAATTGGAAAGGCACAGAAAATTTGGGGCCGATAGAATGGCTATTGCCCACCGCTTCCTGCCTTACGTAACCTGTTAAAAATGGGATAGCATTTCCTGGTTCATTGGTTGCTACTGTGGTTGCCAGGGAAATTTGATCCAGGAAAAAATTTCTGGGGGTGTGATTAAGTTTCCGCGGAGTCATTTACGTGAAACAGCCGTGTATGGACATGGTTCCCTCCAAGACAGTAGATGTAAAGGGGAAGAAAACTGTCAAGATAAGGACAACTAAGTCAGAAAAATGCAGAGTTACAGCTGTTCTTTCATGCACAGCTGCAGGGAATATGTTACCTCCCATGATTATTTTCAAAGGCACAACCCATAAATCAGTAGCAGGTGTGAAGGGGTCTAATGACACACTTGTTAAGTATCAAAAAAAGGCTTGGATGGATGAAAAGTTGATGCTTACCTGGATATCAGAAATTTGGGTTAAGCTTACTAAGAAGAAGCCATCCCTACTTTTTTTGGATACTTTTAGTGCTCATTTGACTGACCAGGTAAAGACGGCATTTAAACAATCAAACACCACTGTTATTGTTATCCCAGGTGGTTGTACTTCAATCCTGCAACCCCTTGATGTTAGTATAAACAAACCTATTAAGGGGCATTTAAGAAATTCGTGGGTTGAATACATGTTAGAACATTCCTGTGATGAATTGGTAAAACGTCCAAGTAAGCAACTGATAGTTGATTGGATAGAGGAGGCCAACACAATCTTGAACTCAAATTTGAGTATTGTGAAGAAGTCATTTTTAGTCACTGGAATTTCCAATGCTCTTGGCGGAGAAGAAAATGAGTTAGTCAGAAATGACAATATCAGAAAGGAAATAGAGGATATTATTGTGGAAGATTTTGGGGAAGAAACAATGGGTTTTCAGCCAAACCAGACAGATCGTGATCCTTTCGATAGTTCAGAATCAGAAGAATCAATGAGTAGTGAAGACTTCCATGGTGCTGAAGGTGAAGAAGCTACTCCTATTCTTCCTGGTCTTGCTGAATACCTAGGTGTTGACAGTGACTCTATTTGCTCCCCAGAATATGAACCACTATCTGATTTCGATATATAGTTTTTTTTATCACTTCCCCACCATTATTATGAACATTTATCATTTACACAGCTAACATTACATTCCACAATACGGACATGGTGATAACCTTATTTCATCTTTTTATTGTATCATACAATCAATGATATGTACTTTTATCATGATCTTGACCTAGTTGTAAAAGTTCTATGTCCATGCTCTTTAACAATTGCCTGAGCTTGCTCTCAAATTGCTTTTTTCCCCTGAGGGTATAAATGCAAGGGATTTCCAGTCCACCTTGAAGTAGTGGAGACCTTTGCCTTCTCCCCATTATTCTACAAGAGATTTCACCTCCTCTTTCAATAAAGAACCAAAATATCTGAGATAGCTCCCTGGGCACATGTCCAACTATAAGATCATTGTTTATAATAGCAACAGCATATTGGTCCTCTGCATTACCACGTTCTTGCTGTACTGAATGTTCATCATTCACCACTGGTGTCCAAATAAACTTGTAGACGTGAAATCCCCTCACAACACTTCCAAAAGAAACTCTAAAGTTAGCAGAACTGGAAGCCATTTTGAAGCCGCGCTGACTCGTCTAGATTTTGATGCTATTATTAAGCGCCACCGTAATTCAGGCGCCACACCTAACGGAAGTGTAATTTTTCGGCCTTTGTGTATGCGCCAGTCACAGTGATATTTATTTTTTTGTGGCGCTTGAATTACAGCGATTACGGTATGGCCAGAGGAGATCTTTCCCCGCGAGAGATTAATCAGTACGGCCCCTTAGACAATGATTCGGACGACCATTTCCAGTCAATATTATTACTGTTGTATGGTAAAGCGTTTTTAACACATTTGGCCTGGTGATATCACTGGTAAAGGGTTTTCTGGATAGAGGTTATTGTTTACTACAGTGGAACTTCCGAATAAAGGACAAAATGGGAACACCATTTTTGTCCATTGTTGAGAAGCTGTCCCTTCCCCGAAACCATCATTTTTCGACTGTGGTATCAAAGTGTATTAGATAATATGAATTGAGTGAAAAATAAATAAATAAAATAATAGAACATAGTACACTGGCTTTTTTGAACAAAAAAAAAAAAAAAATCACATCAATTGGTCTTTTTGAACAATGAAAATTTTTAAGTTCGCAATACTGTTTATATTTGGTCTTTACTCTTCTGGCTTCTTTATGTGGTCATTGATGCTCTAAAAATATGAGCTTACATTTTCCAATTGCTTCTTTGAAGCTCTTCAACTTTGTTGAAGGAGAAAACAAATGGGTTGTCACCATCATTATCATCTTCTCCTGTTGATTAAAAAAAAGCTGGATTCCCTATCTCAGTCATTTATGGAGCTATTTGACGGAGGTTGTACGTGAATAACTGAATTTCATTCGGGAAGGTAGAGCAAGGGGTCGCTAAAATATCACACTTATATTATGCACACCGAGTATGTTGTGCAAGCACAACTTGCCCTAGGTTCACCCCTTTCCCGCTTTAGCGATTGGTAAAAGTCTGGCTACGCGTGACTGGGCTGCGGGTTAGAAATACACTTCATCTACCGCCTCTGTGGACCCGAGATAGAACTTGCTGATTCATTAAAATTGTCTGACCTGTAGTAAATTTTGATATGTGTCAATGAATGTCCATTAAGTGAAACACTTTTTGTATGGTGTAGCAATAGTGGGAATTCTGTTCTGTCCGTTGTCCGGAACTCGGAAGGTCCGCATCTCGGAAGCTCCTACAAAAACTTCACATTAAAAACATATGTGACAGGCTCTGCAAAAACCAGGAATTTGGCACAAGTGTCAAAGCTGTAAAACAGTAAAAATACTGACTGTGGTCAAATTTGCTGATTTTTTGAATTTTTCACTTATTATTAAGTACAGTAATTGTTCTATCATTATGCCAAATTTCAAAGCTTAAAAAGTTTGAATCGTATAAGTGCACCATTGAAAGAAAATTCTTGTTGTTTAAACATTTTATTTCAAATTAGCAATACATAAAGCGTGGGATGTGTGGGAATCCCATGTGAGCAATAGCAAAGTTTTCAGGGTTTTCTGGTTACTCGAAAGGTTGGTAACTGTTCGAGTGATTCTTACCACAATAGCAAATTTTCAGGGTTTCTGGTTACTCGAAAGGTTGGTTACTACAATTAATAATGGAATCCCTGGTTAATTACACTCACTATTGTTCAGTGATTCTTACCACAATAGCAAAGTTTTCAGGGTTTCTGGTTACTCGAAAGGTTGGTTACTACAAATAATGGAACCCTTGGTTAATTAGCTACTGACTATTGTTCAAGTGATTCTTACCGTACTTTAGAAAAGCCTATTCTTCTTAGTAAGTCACACACCAGCTACCCACTCAATTTTTACTCACATTTGAATGTCCATAGTAAAAATCCTGTGTACACTACGTTATATGGTTCAAGTTGAGTAATTTTCAATAGGTGTCTGGATTTTCAATTTTTGAAGCAAATTCCTGGATTTTGCAGAGCCTGTCACATTATATACATACATTTTTTTTTTGCACAGTGTATACATCCTGCATGTACATCTGTAAATTCCAAGTATTAGTGTTAGCTAAACTATCTGTAAACTTACCACTTCAGTAAACTCCAGTAGATGCCTAGTACACCTCAGGTGTTACTTGATCTATTGTGCCTGTACACTTGTCTTAAAGAAAGGAAACTATGATGTATATGCTGCATATAAATTTGTGAAAATCCTTGTAAACTGGGCCTTTTCATGTAGTGTAAATTTAACAATAAATTAAAAAATGCATAAACAAATAATAATGAAACAAGGAAACAAATGACTAAGTAATAAATAGCTAATTTTTTAGAAAGAACATTTTTATTCAAATAACAGCTGTCGAACAAAGTTTAGCTATAGATGTGAACAGATGGAAACACAAGCCTCATTATTTAACGTTTGAAATTTCTGATATCATGAAATTTCAGCTACAGTCCATGTTTCATGTTCCATGATAGCTATGGAAATTCCAAATTTCATGTTTTCATGAAAATTTTCAGGAATATCACATTTCATGGAATTACATTACCAGGGCATATCATATTTCATGCACATCATGAAACTAGAGTAGAGTGTGAAATTTCCTGTACCTGATAGTTCATTTGTAACTCATGAAAGTCAAGCCTGACATTTCATATTAATTTCTGACTCAAACTGTACTCAGGAAATGCCACTTTTTTTGTAGTGACTTGCAACCAACTGGTTTCACTATTTCCTGTCAAATGTTTAATAAAATAATACATTCTCTGAACACTTCACAGGCTTCAGTTACTAAAACACTTGTATAGCATTGTTGTAATCACAAATGAAATTTAGGTCAAGCGATGTTAAAGTCAAAGAGTTTACATTGTTGCCCACCGATTATAGCTTAAAAGTATAAGACCTGTGACAGTTGCAGATAATGAGATGCCAGTTTTTACAGCAACTCATGAAATGATTTGCTGCTATTTTATAGATTTTTTTGAATGTTGCAAGGTAATATTTAGGTATTTGATTGTGAGTATGGTTTGGTAAAGTGTCTTTGATCTCATGGTTTATCTGATTAAACCCAGAATTAATAATGTCTTGGTTTGGTTATGTATTTTGGTATAAAGTATCTCTGATCTCTTGGTTTGGTAAAGTCTGTATGACTAAAAAGATTAAAAAAAAACAATAATAAAATCATTATTATTAATGTTTTACTCGACTTCCCTGGAGTTCAATCTAGCTAAGAAAAACACAGTGGGTCTTATACATATATTATTATGTGGACGCAGAATACGGTATCATATTATTTGTATATTAGTAATGAATGTTGACATAGTGTTATAGGTTAATGCTTTGCATAACAGGCTAGCCTTGGAGCAAGCCAAAGATGCTGTACAATTCATATTAGATTCTTTGTGGTTTCTAAGAAGGAAACTATAATGATGGTGAGTATATGTCCTCAAATAAACAGAGTGAAGACTATTTCCTATGGAATTTCCCTAGAAGCTTTATCCTGTACAATTTAAATGTAGTTCTTTTGGTTTTTAGAAAGGATATTAAATGATAGTGAGCAGATGTCTAAAGAACTCAAGTAAAGATGGTTTCCTTCTAAGTTTCATAGAAATTAGAAGGAAAAAAAACGGATTAAGGTATAATGCAAATGTCAGCATGAAGTTCTTTTATTTTTTAATTTTGTAGTAACAGTAGTAGCCAGATGTCATCAACCACATGACTTCCTCCCCCTATCCACTTCTCCTGTATATAAAGAGCAAAACATACTAAATACTATTCACAAAAAGGCTAACTTACTTGCTCTGATTATAGACAACATAATGTTCCATAAAAGTTTGCAAGGTAAGAATTATACAACATATTAATAAATAATGTGAATGCATTCATATGGTTTAATTTTACAGCATTTGCAGTGTATATCTGCCTTCTCTTAGCTGTTGGAAATACTGAAACTGACCCAGAAAATGATTTGTTTGAAGGTGACATAAAAGTTCCTATGGAAATGATAAAAGGCCATTATAATTTTTCTGGTGTGCCGGTGGATTCTTTGAAAGATTTATTTATTAATACGAATAATTACAGCGAGAATACTCGTACAAAGCGTGGCGCAGGAAGTAATGTACATCTGTGGAACAATGGGATTGTAAGGTACAAAATCTCAGCTGGAATGTCTTCTTCTGTGAGAAAAAATATTAGTATTGCTATGGTCATTATGCAACAAGAAACATGCTTAACATTTGTATCAGTCAATAGTGGTGACTACATAGAATTTGTAAACACAGGTACTGGATGCTACTCAAGCTTAGGTAGACAAATTGGAAGGCAAGTTCTTAATTTAGAAAATCCTGGTTGTAACTCTGTTGGAGTTATTCTTCATGAAATAATGCACGCTATAGGATTTTGGCACGAGCAAAGTAGACCTGACAGAGACCAATATGTTAATATACATAATGAGAACATTATTCCAAGCAAACGTAGACAATTTATGAAGAGAAAGAATACGGAAATTAACTCTCTGAATTCTACTTACGATTATGGGTCTATAATGCATTATAGAGACACTGCATTCCAAGTAAAAAATTGTAGAAAATCTAAATGTAAAACGATTACTATCAATAACTATTGGGAATATTTGATACAAGGCAGCCCCAGTTTGGGACAATTGACTGGTCTGAGTAGTGAAGACGTAAAGCAAGTCAACCGTTTGTATTCTTGTCCTACAATACCTATAGCACAATTGAAAGTGTACGTTCGATATGCGCGCAATCTCCCTGACACGGATCTTATCTGGAATGATCCCGATCCCTACGTCCGTATCTATGCCGCTCAATCATACTCAAATTCGGTAACGAAAAGAACAAACATTAAATCTGGCACAACTAATCCCAATTGGTATCAATGGATTGACTTTGGTTGCCAGAGGTGGAGGTTCATGTACATGCAAATCTGGGACAGCGATGTGAATCCCGATGATGCTATGTCAGACAGACAGTTGACTAATCTTATTGCTGGTAGTTATTCATATCAGAGACATACGGCTCACAACAATGGATATCTTTACTATGACTATAGCTTGGTGGCTGATGGTAATGACTGTAGCCCTAATCCATGCTTGAATGGAGGTGTTTGCACAGATGGTTGTGGTAGCTACACTTGTTATTGTAGCTACGGGTACACTGGTACCCGATGTCAGTATTCCACTGGTAATCTAAGAGTTACAGCAAATTATGCTCGCAATCTCCCTGACAGAGACGGGTGGCTTAACGACAGTGATCCTTACATGGAAGTCATTGCCACAGATGTGTTTGGAAAATCCACAACCAAGAGGACAAGATATATTTCAGGTAATCTTAACCCTAACTGGGTTCAGGTACTCTATTTTGGCACTGGAGCTTGGACCAATATTCAGGTCAGAGTTTATGATGCAGACGATAATTCTGACGACGCATTGTCAAATAGGGAAACCTTTTATTTGTCACGACGCACAAGGAATAATATCAGGCACAACTGCCACAGGGGGTTTGCCACTTTCAATTATTATTTCCAATAAACTTGATTTTGAGAATATTATTGTGTGCATTTTCATAGTAGTAGCAAAATGATTGTTATTTTACACGTTATTTTATTGTTATCTAAAAAAAATAATTGTATACATTTGAAGTACGCTTAAAATATTGAAACGGCTATAAACGTGTAGCAATTGAAGCAGTAACTTCCGCAAGAAAGTCGAATCGTAGCGTCGATTGTTATTTTACACGTTATTTTATTGTTATCTAAAAAAAATAATTGTATACATTTGAAGTATGCTTAAAATATTGAAACGGCTATAAACGTGTAGCAATTGAAGCAGTAACTTCCGCAAGAAGTCGAATCGTCAGCGTCGGGTTATTAGTAGGGTCTAGAATCTTAATTCCGTGACCACTCTTCGGCTAACATGTTTTGACTATTGGTTTGACTTCTTTGAACCTTATATAAAAAATATAGCCCCCATGTCCCTCCCAAAAATCCTGGGAATTTTTGCTACAGCGCGAAACCCAAAATGGCCACTAAACGTCATCTTCAAAAATTAATTTTTGAACTAGAGCACCTAGAATCATGCAAGAAGATACTTTTTAGAGTAAGTTGACCACCAGGATTCCAATTCTGGTATCAGTTTGACCTTGTGGCATCATTTTGACCCGATAATTCAAAATGGCCGCCATCCAGATAAAGTAATGTTTGATTAAATTGAACGTTATTATGTGGGAAAGTATGAAGGGATGAGAGTTTCAATGGTAAACTACAGCTATCACTTAAATATATGTTCTGACCAGTCTAAATCGGACCACTCAGCCTCTGAATCGTCAGACTCTGATGAAACCCCCTCTGCATCTGCAAGTCCTTATCATTATCATCATCGTCATCCTCACTCTCATCTTCCTCGCTCTCTGCAGCTGGTCCTGGTGCAGGCAGATGCATTGGTAAAGCAGATCGTGTGTGACAGACAGGGCGACAGCGACCACCCACCAGTTTCCAGCCATGTCCAAGTGGTGATGGGTGACACTTCAAACAGGGATGATGCACTAGATATGCCATAGGAAATGGGTCACCCAATTTCATATAGGTGTTGGGGATATGTGCTTTACCCTGTACTTGCAAATCTCGCTCGTCATCTTTAGTTGAGAATGCTGTCATATGGGTTATTCACACAAATGATACGGTCAGCATCACGCAAAGATGACTGATGACACCTTATGGACATAGTCTGACCACTTGTATGGGGTGCCATCTTGTGTCTGCCTGTCTTCTACTGATGGAGTTGCCATCCTCCAGATCATGCCCGTGTCAATGAGAGCAGTGTAGGGTTCTTGCAAATCTACAGATTGTAGAGTGAGCTTCTGGATAAGCTTGCTCTTCTGCGTCTTCCTGTATGAGCCATTTGAGTTGAATAAAGCCACACACTCCTCAATAACTCGATGTTCAAGCAACTCATGGAGGTTAACAAGTTGACTGACCTCAACCAAGTTAATCACTGCCTTGAGAGCATTCTGCTCCATCTTAGCAGCTCTCACCTTCAGGTCCTCCTTGTACATGCTCCCTTGGCAAATGTCAAGCGTTTGTTCAGAAATGTTCCTTGTTAACATTTTCTCTCCTGCAGCATGGGCTGAGTTGAAGTCCACAATAAGATTATCAGAAGCAGGCATGGCTGACCGTAGGGTGCGGAGGGTGGGTGATGCTGGGTCAAATGGAAAGGAGTCAAACTCATTCAGGCATGCGATGAGGTCTTGTACACACTGCTCGCATCCGTTTTGGGCTACATTCCTTGTGCTTCCTCTCGATTTCTATTCGGTTGGCCAGGGCATTGTGAGCAGCTCGGATTTGGGCAACATTGTTCACATTTCTGGAATGCACCAGCAGCTGCTTCTCATTCTGGAGGATAGAAAGCCATTCAGATTTCATTTTGCTGCCTTTATTCATGGTACATTCAATCCACATGTCCCAGGCCATGTTGGAGTAGGGGTTTCCAGTGATGGACTGAGTGAAATTAGTCTGAAGAAAGCAACCTGGTCCACAGGGAGATCTGTCAGCATTGCCCAGAAATCAGGAAGCCACCTCCCATACCTGTTGTTATCATATGCAATCATCCATGGTAGCATTGCACGCAATGAGCTGACATACTCCTCCCAGTTACAGACATGTACTGCATGCACATTCTGCATGAGTGCATCTGTCATTGACAGAAAGTCCCTCCAATAGTTTGACATGTCACTGGTTTCCACGTGGGTGAACAAATTGGTGACAAGGATATTGAAGTCAGCATCATCCTCCAGAGCTGCATGAGCAGCAGCACGGGATTCTTGGGAAAGACTAGTATCTCTCAGAATCTCAAGTTTCTCCCTTGTCTCATCAGCCAGGTTAGGCATGAACCTGTCCTTTGCCAGCCGAGTCATGAGTGCCTCATACATGAGCCTTAAGATGTTTTCCTTTTAGTGCACGATCAACAGAACCGTCGGCAATAACTCCTCCAGCCACAAGTAATTCGCCTAACTCACTCCCCTTGTAACTCTTGTAGATAGCATTCATCATCACACACTGTGTGTGGAATGGACCGAGAAAGGGTATAATGTTGCAATATTTGCTTGGGTTTTCAGCCTTGAGCAGGGTGATGAGAACATACACAGGATGATCTCCCACTAGGAAGGCAAAAGGCATGTGCTTAGTGGCAATGATAGTAGACAGTTTGTCCATGATGTCATTCACAACTGACTTGTTAGGTGGTTGATTGTAAGACATATGGAAATAAGCCTTGCTCTTGGTTGTTATTGCACAAGAATGTCAGTGAAAAGCAATGACGGGGGGGGGGGGGGGGGGGGGGGGGGGGCAATTCAGCGAGGCCAGCTGTTATGTTACAAATATCATTGTTGTCTGTGTTTTTTTGGTATTGTATGTATGGAGGTTCCGTATCCTAACCGGGGAGGGATCGTTCAGTCTGTGACACCATCCATGCCGGGTAAGTTGAATTCCACGTGTGTGCTTGTAACTGCTTTTCATTTTCAAATTACACTTTCTCAATACAACAATTGTTTCTCTCATGTACAGTGTGGAGTATACATACCAGGGGTTCATACAGTGGGAGGCTAGCCCTGGGTTCCCCCCTAGAATTTTGGGAGTTGAATAGAAATGAACATTTAGGAAGCATTTATTTTTAGTCTGATATTGTATCCCATTATGTTCCTATCATAATTGAGCCATTTAGTGCATAGGACCGAACACTGATCATCACTGTGAAGTATAGACTCTTATGCAAAGATGTGCATCAAAGTAGTGTAGGTTCCAAAAAAATGGGTGTGGTGAAGTACACTCGGAGCCCCACCCCCCACCCCAAACAAAAATCCTGTATGAAATCACATACAATACATCATAAAGTTGCAATTATATAGGATCGTGAATAATTTGTTGTTCGTATTACAAATATCTTTGTTGTTTGTGTTTTTGTGTATATGAAATTGTTTTGTAGTGGAGCTCGACGTCCGATGGCATATGTTCCTTGTGGACACTCATAGATGTCTCCTACATGATCACAATCAGCACCAAACACAGCAAACAACATATTTTATTGTTGAACTAATATAATATTGGTATAAAGTACATCAAACAATATTATTTCTATTTTTTTTTTTTTTTTTTATTGATGGGAAAAGTGGAATTTTTTGGGAAAAAAAATTTTTTTTTGAAGTATTAGTAGATGGCCTAAATATTATTCGATTTTCTCAATCAAAAAATGAAGGGAATCCCAAACTCTTGGTCTATTTAGTGATATATGGTTGCTATGTGGTTTTCCCAGCTAGCATCGAGTTAAAAAAATAAAACGGTAATATGCGTGCATTGCCATGAATTCTTGATCTCATACCGTTCAACTTAAAACAAACTATAAAACAGTTTAAAAGAAACTTTCTGACCGTATGAAAGAATAAAAACATTTTTCGGCAGATTTGCTGACTACCATGCCAATATTTGCTATATGATTTTTGTCTCTCTTTGTTTGCGTGTCCTGAATTAGATGCAGTGGTGGAACTTAAATTAGTTTTGACAGAGAATGACTAAATCCAGTTTACATGAGATAATGATAGGCATTGGGATCGAACGTCAGTTATATGTTCAAATGAAAACTGGAAACAAACTGCTTACCACGTTCAGTCTTACAGCCACATCCAGTATTCATGAAGGTCTTCACAGTGTTAACTTCACTCACATCTGACAAAGTCGGTTCAATGTCAACATCAGTATTGCCATGAACTACAGCAGTAACAATTTCATTAACAATGTCAGTATTTTCCAATACATCATCCTCATCGTGCTGCTCATTTCCATTCTCTTCATCACATGAATCATTTTTTTCACACTGCCGCTGGTCGTCTTTTTCAGGAAAAAAAGATTCAGTGTGATAATTGTTAGTTACTAATAGGCAATAATGGCCACTTCAATCCTCAACTATAGGATAGTTATGAGTTAACCACAGTTAGTAGGAATTAAAGATTTTTGGAGTTGAGTAGTATATAACAAAAACATTGCTAAGTGACATGGGTAATAAACCCTTAAGCTATACAACCAGCTGCCCTAGAGCAGCTAAGTCAGCTGCCCTGGGCTAGCTGGTAGAGGTGAATTATAATGAGTGAATATAGTGTCAATCTGTTGGTTAGTTAAGTTCTTGGTTTGGCTCCAACATTTCCTCCCCAGGGAAGATAGTTAATTATCATTGATTTCGGACAACAGTAGAACTAATTTGACTATAGGCCTGTGATATACTCCAGATTTAGTCTGAACATCCACAACTCTAACTTTTCCATCAGAACCTGAATATGTCTTAATGATTCGACCAAGAGGCCAAGTGTGAGTAAACAGCTGTTGATCTTTGAGAAGAACTATATCTCCAACCATAAAGTTTCGAGATGCTCTAAACCATCTTGTATGTCGATTTAATGATAGCAGGTACTCTTTTGACCACCTGGACCAGAATTCCCTGGATAGTGACTGACACAAGTTCCACTTTCTGGAGAAAGTTTGTTTGATTGGGACATCAGTTTGGTCTGGCAATGCTTCCAGTGGCTTTCCAATCAGGAAATGCCCTGTTGTACGAGCTTCTATCCCATCGTCATTGGGAAAGTTCAGAGGTACAAGAGGTCTACTATTGAGACACGATTCCACTTGACACAAGACTGTGGACATTTCTTCAAAGGTTAGCTTGTTTTCTCCAACTACTCGCTTTAGTAATGATTTCATGGACTTGACTGAACTTTCCCACAAACCTCCAAAATGTGGTGCTCTTTCTGGTGAGAATGTCCACTTGATTCCATTTGATATGCAGAATTGGGAAACAGATTGACGAGTAGTCTTCTCTTGTAAAATGCTGTACAGGTTCTTGAGCTCTCGGTTGGCACCGATAAAATTGCTTCCATTGTCGGAAAATATTTCCACCGGTTTTCCTCTTCTGGCTACAAACCGTCTGAGACAAGCTAAAAATGCCCTAGCACTAAGTGAACAGCTTTGACACTAAGACAGATGAATACGCACACGTAGACTTTGATGAGAGTTGGCCGTCTTGAGAAGGTCCTAGTTTGAGGTGCAGTGGACCAGCAAAATCAGTACCCACAGCTTGAAAAACTGCTCCATGAGTCAATCGCTGCTTAGGTAATTGTCCCATCAACTGTTGACTTGTCTTGGCTTGCTGTTTCTTACAAACCACACATTGGCGAAAGATTGAACGCACACGTCTTCTTGCTGATTGAATATGGTAGTCTCTTGAGATTAATGGCAACAATATAGATGGACCAGCATGACAAGATCTGATATGGTGATGTCTAACAAGCAAATGGACCAGTTTATCTTTAGAGGGAAGTATTAAAGGGTGTCTTTGACTGTGAGTAAGCTTTCCTTTGTTTAGACGACCTCCAACTCGGAGTAATTGAAGATTATCGTTAAGGTGTTTAACCCTCTCTTTCCTGAATTGTTTTGACGCGCGGGGAAAATCTAATTTTCTACCGCGGAATAGAGCATTGCCGTTTTATTTTTTTAACTCGATGCTGGCTGGGAAAACCCCATAGCAACCATATATCACTAAATAGACCAAGAGTTTGGGATTCCCCTTATTTTTTGATTGAGAAAATTGAATAATATTTAAGCCATCTACTAATATTTAAAAAAAATTTTTTTCCCCCCCAAAAAATCCACTTTTCCCATCAATAAAAAAATAAAATAAAATAGAAATAATATTGTTTGATGCATTATATACCAATATTATATTAGTTCAACAATAAAATATGTTGTTTGTTGTGTGTGGTGCTGATTGTGATCATGTAGGAGACATCTATGAGTGTCCACAAGGAACGTATGCCATCGGACGTCGAGCTCCACTACAAAACAATTTCATATACACAAAAACACAAACAACAAATATATTTGTAATACAAACAACAAATTATTCATGATCCTATATAATTGCAACTTTATGATTTATTGTATGCGGTTTCATACAGGATTTTTGTTTGGGGTGGGGCTCCGAGTGTACTTCGCCACACCCATTTTTTGGAACCTACACTACTTTGATGCACATCTTTGCATACGAGTCTATACTTCACACTGATGATCAGTGTTCGGTCCTATGCACTAAAGGCTCAGTTATGATAGGAACATAATGGGATACAATATCAGACTAAAAATAAATGCTTCCTAAATGTTCATTTCTATTCAACTCCCAAAATTCTAGGGGGGAACCTAGCGCTAGCCTCCCACTGTATGAACACCTGCTATGTATACTCCACACTGTACATGAGAGAAACATGTATTGAGAAAGTGTACTTTGAAAATGAAAAGCAGTACAAGCACACACGTGGAATTCAACTTACCCGGCATGGATGGTGTCACAGACTGAACGATCCCTCCCATAGGATCCGGAACCTCCATACAATACCAAAAAAACACAAGACAACAATGACATTTGTAACATAACTGCTGGCCTCGCTGAATTGAGCCCCCCCCTCCCCCGTCATTACTTTTCACTGACATTCTTGTACCATAACCCCCCCTCTCCCCCGTCATTACTTTTCACTGACATTCTTGTACCATAACCCCCCCTCCCCCGTCATTACTTTTCACTGACATTCTTGTACCATAACCCCCCCTCCCCCGTCATTACTTTTCACCGACATTCTTGTACCATAACCCCCCCCAGCCCTAGCTGGACACCCAAATATCAGTAAGTTGAAAAAATGAAATTCAACTTACCAGGCATGGATGATGTCACAGACCGAAAAAGACCACCGAGTTCGTTCTCTCTCAGGTTGGATCCGGAAACGCCACATACTGTTTGTTCATGGTTGCTCTCTCTCTCTTTCCACAAATGCACGCACACACATACACACACACACACAAGAAAAAAGAAGCTACAGGTGAATACAGATCATAAAAATAAATGTATAATTTATTATACATAAATTGACTGGTGTACACACACACACACATGAAATTCAACTTACATGGGCATTAGTAGTCACGATCCAAAAAGATCCAGAGTTCCCTCCCAGGTTGGATCCGGAAGTGCCACATACTGTTTGTTCATGGTTGCTCTCTCTATCTTTCCACAAATGCACGCATGCACGCACACACATACACACACACACACACACACACAAGAAAAAAGAAGCTACAGGTGAATACAGATCATAAAAATAAATGTATAATTTATTATACATAAATTGACTGGTGTACACACACACACATGAAATTCAACTTACATGGGCATAGTAGTCATGATCCAAAAAGATCAAGAGTTCCCTCCCAGGTTGTATATGGAAGCGCCACATACTGTATGTCCATGGTTGCTCTCTCTCATTCCCCACAAATGCATGCACACACATACACACACACACACACTAGTAAAAAGAAGATACAGGTGAATGCAGATCATAAAAATAAATGTATAATATAAATTGACTGGTGTACACACACACACATACATGAAATTCAACTTACATGGAAACACAGTGTCATCTTTGATCTCACATCTTTCAAGAAGTAAAATTCACTACAGTACTGGCCACATGCAAATTGTGCCTAATTCCAGTCCATGTATATACTTGTATTTAATTTTTGATAGTATAATAGGTGGTACGATTGGTAAATTCTGTAGTGCCGGTGCATAGTAGCCCCGATTGGAAACCCCCACCCCGAGTTCGTTCCCTCCTCGGTTAGATCTGGAAGCGCCAGAATAACATTTCAACTCCACGCACACACATATACATCGAGTGTGAAGCTCCACTACAACACCACAAAAATACAGACAACGACAACGACAATAACAATACATATTACAACTTTTGGGATGTTCAGGGGGGGGGGGGGAGCAGCCACAAATATCAAAGTCTGTGATCCTTCACACAAAAGATTATGGAATATCAATGGGTGTGTTGTCATCTTTCTTCCACTCTCCCCCTACCTCATCCACCCGACTCTTGTTCTTCAATTCCCGCCTTCTCCAACCGCGAGGACGTCCAGAACTCGGAGCAGGAGGAGCCACTTCCTCTTCTTCATCACTGGAACCTGCTGCCTATTCGTGTTTCATCATTGGAAGACTCAGGTCCGGTATCCTCTCCTTCATCACTGGAAGACTCTGCTCCTGTCCCCTCATCTACGTAATCGGGGTCGGTGACTGCATTCACATCTGGTCCTAGTAGTATATGTGGTAAAAAAAAATTTAAATTTTTTTGAAAATTTGAAATTGTTCAAAAAACCACAAGCCACTTTCAAATCTCAAAACTCAATAATATATATATTATAGCTAAACAGCTTACTCTATCTCAATATAGCTATAAATGAGTCCTTTCCACAACAGAAGCTTGCTATTTTTCAAGAGAAAGACAAGAGAAAGACAAGCTTACCTCGATCATCTTCTTGACTCCCATTTTCAGTATCAGAGTTGACGGGGTCTGGTCCACCAACCCTGATACAGGGCCTCCTATAGCCCTAGATGTCGTCTCCCTTCTCTCCCCTTGATCCTGAGTCGCTAGAGTCAGCATCAAGCAAGTCTAAAACTTGCACCGCATTGTAACTTCTAGACGCCATCTTAAAAAAAATGACTTTGAAAAAAATTTTTTTTTGCATAGTTACCGGGGTCACACGGCACGCTCACTTTTTTCCTATGATGTAATAAGCATTACCTAAGACTGTACGTAATAGGGAGGTCCCCAGTTGACCTGGCGATTTTATAAAAAATGGAGAAGACAGTAAGTCAAACCGCAAAGTCTTGATCGGCAAAGAAGCGGTTGTTTCAATGTGTTATGGAAGGCTACTGAGCTCAAGCAATTTTTTGCTGCTTCTACAAAGCTCTGGAGATGACTGGATCCATAAATGAAGCTGCTGTGAAGAAGGTAACTTTTTTTAAAATTCGACGGAGAACCGATGTTTTTTTTTTTGCCGAGGAAGAAATATAAGCAACTGCTGTGAGGTACTGTCGAAGCAGTCCTGGCTGAAAGCTATTTTAGATGCTTCTCCAATGCATTGGGCACCTGTGTATGCAATCTGAACGTTCTAGCTATAAAGTAACTATTTTTAAAAATTCGGAGAAACCAACCGGTCTCACCCCGCTTTAAAGCGGGATCCGGAACGAAAGGGTTAAAGAGCTGTGTCGAGGAAACTCCTTTTTCCTCCTAAGGCAGTTAAGTTCAGTAGAAAATGACTTTTCCTGGACTCGTCTGAATAGAAAGTTTTCTGCTTCCTTACATTCCTCCAGCAAAATGGTTGTACTCGTCAGTCTTTTGTCTGATTTGAGTCGACAATTGTTCACAAATCTCTTGATCCAAGCTAGAACTCTAATCAATCTAGAATAATTGGAATACTTGTTAATTAGCCAGTAATGATCAGAGGAGTCTACAGTAGCACAATAGATTTGAACTTCAGAATCATTTTTATTTCGGAATTGGCTACAAGATGATGGCCATTTGTCAGGTGACTCTGAAAGCCAAGATGGACCCTTCCACCAACAGACAGAGTTTAGAAGTTCACTAGGCATTAGACCTCTGGAAGCAAGATCAGCTGGGTTGTCAGCAGTGGGTACATAGCGCCAACTAGTTGCTGGAACTTTGTCCAAAATCTCCACTACTCTGTTTGAAACAAAGATTTGAAGTTTCCTGGGATTAGCATTATTTAGCCAGGATAAGACTATAGTGGAATCTGTCCAGGCATACAAGTTCGGAGCTTCAATCTGCAAAGCCTGACTCACTTGAGACAATAGTTTGGCAAGCAGATGTGCACCACAGAGCTCCAAACGAGGAATAGTGGTTTTCTTGATAGGTGCTACTTTAGTTTTGGAGAGTACAAGAGCTACTGAGGTAGAGGCGTCAGCATATACACACCTCAAGTATACAACTGCACCATAAGCACTCTGAGATGCATCACTGAATCCATGTAACTGAATAATGATACGTGGCTGAGTAGAGCTGAAGTAACAGCGCTCAATTGGCTGAGTTGTGAGAAGAGACAATTCTGTTCTCCATGCTCTCCACAAAGATTCGATCCTTGGTGGAACTTTCTCATCCCACTCAAGTCCTAACTCCCAAATCCTCTGCAATAATATTTTCATTTTAACCACTGCTGGAGAACACCATCCCATCACGTCAAAGGTTCTGGCAACATCAGAAGCGATAGTTCGCTTTGTAGCAGCTTCAATGTCTTGCAAAGGGGGAGTGGCAACATGTAGAGAATCATCAGAAGTGTTCCAATGAATTCCAAGAGCCTTATGTTGTTCAGAAATTGCTGGCAAAGTTTGAGTAGGTTCATTCTCCTTCAAAGTTTCTAGAATAGAGTCCAATACTTCTTGAGAATTCGACCTCCACTTTCTCAGAGTCATGCCACTGAGAGCTAACACTTCATTGAGAGATTCCATGAGAGCAATGGCAACTTCCACGGAGTCAGCTCCAGATAAGCAATCATCGACGTAAAAACAGTTCACAATAGTTTGAGAAGCTTGAAAATGAGTTTTTTCATAATCTGATGCTATCTGTCTGAGGACTTTAGTTGCTAAAAATGGAGATGATGTAACACCAAAGGTTAAACATGTCATTCTGAAATCAACAAGCTGCTTAGAATCATCTCTCCACAGAAAGCGATGAAGATCTCTGTCTCCTAGATGAAGACTTATTTCACGGAACAGTTTGCTTATATCTGCCGTCATTCCAATTAAATGTAATCTGAACTTAAGGATAATGTTTACTAGAGAGGGATACAGAGAAGGTCCTGAAAGAAGATCATTCAGCGATATGCCAGTGGTAGTTTTCGCCGATGCATCAAACACCACTCTCAGTTTGGTAGTTGTACTGCTCTCTCTTACAACTCCATGCATTGGAAGATAAAATATTGCTCCATCAGGCTTCTTCAAGTCACAAACAGGAACTCTTTCTGCATGGTTTAAGTGAAAATATTCATCCACAACAGCTTTGAAAGCATCCCACTTGCCCTTGGCCATCAAAGATCTCTCTGTAAACAGATATCGTTTTTTCGCTTGATCTCTGGAGTTTCCCAATCTTGGAGAATCCAACTTCCTGGGTAGCTGAACAGAATACCTACCATCTTTCTCCCTGAAGAACGATGAGTCAAAGTCTACAATGGCTTGATGGTCATCAGATGACAAATGGGAAATGGTTGGCTGAAGTTCTTCAACCTCCCAGAAAGACTTGATCAGCTGGTGTGATTGTTCATCGACAGTACTGGAATGAATAGAGACATGTGACACCTCCTGAGATGCTGATAAGTGGCAAGGTCCTGCCACAATGTACCCGAATATGGATTGATAAGCTTTAAGAGAGGAGTTTTCAGAAGTCACTACTGCAGGTAGAATAATTTCATTGTAGCAGTCCATGCCCAATAGTAAGTTAATTCTACCAGGAAGATCAAAGTCGGGATCTGCCAGATGTAATCCCTTTAGAACAGGAGACTGCCTAATGTTTGGAAGTTTCTGTATAGGTAAATCTGATGTAATCTTGTCCACCACAACTGCAGTCATCTTTACAGAAGTTGCTGTTCCAGAAAGTGGAGAAAGAATGAGATCCACCACATGTGAACTGTTTGGTACTTGAGCACCTTTATCCCAACTATAGAGGTTATCTTGGGAATCTTCTTTGCCTGCAAAGCGTTTGCAAGTCAGGAAGTTATAAATGAAACAGATGAACCAGTGTCAATGAGAGCTCTCCCTTTCTGCTTGTGACCATTAGCTTCTACCATTAGCTGACAAGTCATCAGAACAGTGGTGACTTCTTTGTTTGAAGATGGCAAGCCAGTTCTGGCTGTAGCTGAAGTTTGGCTTGGAATTTGGCTAGAAGTTGCAGAATTAGCATCATCCTTAGAAGAAGCTTGGCTTGAAGATTTATTAGCTGTAGACTCACGATGCAGTAAAGTATGATGCCTCTTGTTACATTTCTTACATGATGTTACACATCTGAAATTCCGAGTGAAATGATCATTACCCAAGCAGTTATGACATAGCTTAAGTCTCTGGATAGTAGAGGTTTTTGAAAGCTTGACAAAAGTATAATGCATGGTAATCTTTGTCACAAACAGAGCATTTGCGATGAGCATCAACGTGATGTGATGTACAGTAACTTTGGAAGTAGATTTGCATGGCTGATACTTCACACTTTTCGATTTTGAAGGTAGCACTTTCAATTGCTCATCCAGAAACTCTTTGAAGATTTTTATGTCAGGAACTTTGGAATATTTGGAAGAAAACTTAGCCCATTCTGCATATGTAGATTCATTCATTGAAGTTTCAGCAATAGAAGTCAGTAAAGCTCCAGTTTCCAGTTGTCCGCTTTTTTCCAGACCAACTATGTGTTTTTTCCAGAGTGCTTGAGTTTTGTCTAGCTCATCATACGAGTGAGAAGCGATTTTGTTGAATAATAGAGCTTTCACATGACTTTTGTGCATTAATCGCTTCTGTTCAAACTTAGCCTTCAAGAAGTTCACCATTAGATCATAGTCATCCCCAGAACCAGTTTCAGAATCAAGTATTTCCTGGCCAGATTGACATTTAATGGCAGATCTTAAGTATACCATCTTGTCAGAGCCTGTAAGACTTTAGAGAGTGTATATTGGAAACGATCCCCAAAAATAGCCCAGTTCAAAGGATCTCCATCGAAAGTTGGGAGAGATAGTTCTGGAAGTTTAATGTTAGGTCTAGAAGATGAGTCAGATGTAGCCTTAGAAACTTCAGAAGAATATGTTGTGGTCAAAAAATCAGCTTGAACTCTGAAGAATTTTATTTGCTGAGAATCAAGATCGGCCTGAAGCTCTCTTACTTCCGGTAGTCTTGGGTTCACAGAGATTTTTAACAGCTCCTCTATGATAGTAGCTACCTTATCTATCTCCACAGAAGAGATGCTTTTAGGGGCATCAGTAACGCGTCTTTCCAAGCTGTTTACTTTAGCTGACAACAAATCTAAAGAAGTAAAACCATCATGAGCTTTTAACAGATTTTGAAGTTTTCCACGAAGTATGGTGACATCATTTCCAAATTCGTACAAATCATTGCTCTCCTGATTCAAATCTAAACTCTGGGCAAAGTTTTCCATGAAACCATCATAATTCTCATGATAGGACTTGTCACTATTTTCCAGTACTTGGAGTTGATGTTGAATGGACTCAAAATCGATGTCTCTGGGGTGAACTGATGAGAGTTTTTCAAATTGAGTCTTCACTTTAGTTATGTTTCCTTTAGCAGCTGCTCTTTTTCGTTTTAGTAATGCTATTTTGTCTTCAGACATTATATTTGAAGTTGACAGTGAAGTGTAGTTAGCAGAAATAGCAATATAAGTTGTTAGTAGCTGAGAACCTGAGTAACCAGATTATCCGGCTCGAAGGACCAAAAATGTTAGTTACTAATAGGCAATAATGGCCACTTCAATCCTCTACTATAGGATAGTTATGAGTTAACCACAGTTAGTAGGAATTAAAGATTTTTGGAGTTGAGTAGTATATAACAAAAACATTGCTAAGTGACATGGGTAATAAACCCTTAAGCTATACAACCAGCTGCCCTAGAGCAGCTAAGTTAGCTGCCCTGGGCTAGCTGGTAAAGGTGAATTATAATGAGTGAATATAGTGTCAATCTGTTGGTTAGTTAAGTCCTTGGTTTGGCTCCAACAATAATCCATATCTTCCTGATCAGAATCTGGGCTATCACTGTCATCATGAACATCATAGTTGATACATTCATCATCTTCATTAAAAAAAAAAAATACATTATTGGTAACTATCAAAGGTTAATAATAAAATTCATTGTTTTACCTGAATTCATTGTGAGTTATGTCACCATCAAAAAGTCCCCAATAACTTCCAGTAGGGCTTGCTGGTCCTCAGCACAGTAGTGGTTTAAAGCATTCAAAGTAATTGCCGCCTCAGATGAACTAATTGAATTAGCCATGGATTACCGCGTTCTTTTCCGCTGCTGGATTTTTCTGTTACTATAGAAACATAGCGGGAATTCCCCCCATCTCTGCTACGCTTCCGTTTATTGTTCATGACACTCCAATCGGAAATTTGCGGAGAATGGATAACTTTATAGTGCCCGTTTTTGACGTGCTCGCTTGCCAAGAAAACGATCGCTTTAGAAAATAAAACTTGGCAGAGAGACTTATATTGTTATCATAAACTTCAGTTCAGTTTAATAGAATTAAAGAGCTTGCTGCACAATTCTGCAATTCTACTCACTGATATACTAAATTTTATAAACAATAAACTGTTATTAGATTAAAAAAATGCAAGTTACCCTGCACATACCTATATACATACACACACCTTTTGTGCATAGTTGTATTATTCTAGCTAGAATCTTCACAATGTTAAACATGAAGTGTAAGCTTACTCATTCAGTGCTCTTTCAATGGCATTTACTCCATACTGTTGTTTGTAGCTATAGTATGCAGTTTGTAACACCCATGGATCCAAACATACTGTTTGAAACCCTGGATGAAGTGTAATGCACTGTACTCCCTGAGAAGATGTCGTGTTCATCATTTCAGTTATCTCTCTACAGCATCGGCATTCCATTCCAGTAGGCATTATAATGCAGTGGCTACAATTACACCTTTAAGCAAAGCAATAAATGTGACTGGGTGGTTGCTAGCTACTACTATTACTAGTTCAAATTCAGCAGTCTAAGTGAAAGATCTTCATCAGAATCACTGCTGTCCTCACCACTGCTAGTTCTTACAATGGGCTCATACAGAAATGGATGAATTTCTTCCACTTCACTGCCTTCAGGGCTATTTTGTGAAGAGGCTGTATCTGAAGAAGAATGGCTGGAGTCTGAGCCAGTGTCTGAGCCAATATCTGAAAGATGTGAGTGATCCCCATCAAAACTTGATGAGGAATAAGACAGATTCAGGGATATTTCTGCTGTTCTATTAGAGCTCTAACCACGCTCTCACAAGAGCCCCCTATTATGTCATCACTAGACCCCGCCCACTTTAACCACTATTTGTTTTGCCATATTTTAAAGGCTTATTACTATGCAATACTTGAGATTGGACAAGTAATACTTGGCACAGTGAATATGCACCTCTAAGAGAAGGCTTTAGAGGCATTTGCAGGAAAAAAAATTTTTTCACTGAACCTACCCTTTTAAATAAGGCTTCTTCATCTGATTCAGATAGTAAATAAGGATTCTTCTCTTCATCACTAAACTGATTCAAAGAATCATTGTCTGAAGACTCGGAGTCTGAATCAGACCATTCCCATTTCCATACTACAAAAACACCTTGTGGAACTAACTTCAGGCCATCCAGTTTCACACATATTTTGAATTGATCTGGCTGCATATTGATATAGACGATAATTCAGTGTATAAACAGAAAGAAAAAATAACTTACGTCTACCACTGTCCAATCAGTGACTTTCATCCAGCATGACAATGGATGAGTAAGAGAAGAATCCTCCCTCACAAACACATCATATGTGTGAAATATCCCCTCTTTTGTGCAGCCTACACACATTAAAAAAAAAAATTCTTATCCCTCTTTGTTGCCTCTTTCTCTCTCTCTCTTCACATTTTTTTTTCTTCCAAAAAATACCTTGAATTCTCATTGGTCTTAGCTCTACTGCTGGATAGCAAAAAGACTGCCCAAGACTGATTACAAAAAAAAATTCACTCTCGTTTGTAGCTGAGTATAAATCAAAAGACGGCCTGTGTGCTATTGATGTTTCCAACACAGAAGATAAAGTGTTGCTCTCGGTCATATCTGGACAAAGTTTGGCTACACCTCTCTTATTACATTCCATTCGTGCTTAAGTCACATGATTTAGACGGGATGTCCTACCCCCCCTGATTGTATGCTGACTCACGCACAATTTAAACACATACCAATTAACTGTAGCAGACTATTTACCACAAAGAGCTTTCACCTCGAAGGACTACCAGTACTGTAGGGCAGAAGCAGCAGTGTAGATAATTTATTATTTTTTGTTTGTGTACTAAAAATATTCCTAAACAATATTATTATATACTTAAACATGAAGGTTGATTATAAAAGGGCATAGCCGGGAACATTTTCGTGATTAGTGGAAAATGGCGGCTGACAGTTTTTGTCACAGACTAACAATAAAACAATAAATAGTGGGCTCTAAATAGAGAATAAAGACAAGTATTGTTTGCCATTGACGCAGCTAAATTCAACTGCAAAAGATATACAGCGTGCTATCAGAGTTCTGCAAGATGGGTTCATCTTCAATCAAGAAATACTTTGGTACGTATACAGGGCATTGATAGATGGACTTGAGCATTACTCGCAAAAATGATTACATTGCTGTTTTTTTTTTTTAAGTTAGGGCACTCGTAAACCTGGTGTGGATCGACTAGAAAGGATAGTGAGCTAAATGGAGGGTTCTCTTTGCGGGGCTACTTTTTTTAATTTTGAATAGAAGTTGCCAGAGGTCAAAGGGCATGCCAGTATCATATAAGATCTGGGCCCCCCTTAAATGGGGTCCCCAGGCCCTAATCTTACAGTAAATTTGGGGCCCCCTCCGTGACTTTAACCCTTTCGTTCTGGATCCCGCTTTAAAGCGGGTGAAGACCGGTTGGCTTCTCCGATTTTTTAAAAAATAGTTACTTTATAGCTAGAACCTTCAGATTGCATACACAGGTGCCCAATGCATTGGAGAAGCATATAAAATAGCTTTCAGCCAGGACTGCTTCGACAGTACCTCACAGCAGTTGCGTTTATTTCTTCCTCGGCAAAAAAAAAAGTTACCTTCTTCACAGCAGCTTCATTTATGGATCCAGTCATCTCTTTGTAGAAGCAGCAAAAAATTGCTTGAGCTCAGTAGCCTTCCATAACACATTGAAACAACCGCTTCTTTGCCGACCAAGACTTTGCGGTTTGACTTACTGTCTTCTCCATTTTTTATAAAATCGCCAGTTCAACTGGGGACCTCCCTATTACGTACAGTCTTAGGTAATGCTTATTACATCATAGGAAAAAAGTGAGCGTGTCATGTGACCCCAGTAACTATGCAAAAAAATGGCGTCTAGAAGTTACAATGCGGTGCAAGTTTTAGACTTGCTTGATGCTGACTCTAGCGACTCAGGATCAAGCGGAGAGAAGGGAGACGACATCTAGGGCTATAGGAGGCCCTGTATCAGGGTTGGTGGACCAGACCCCGTCAACTCTGATACTCAAAATGGAAGTCAAGAAGATGATCGAGGTAAGCTTGTCTTTCTCTTGTCTTTCCCTTGAAAAATAGCAAGCTTCTGTTGTGGAAAGGACTTATTATAGCTATATTGAGATAGAGTAAGCTGTTGAGCTATAATATATATATATTTCATTGAGTTTTGAGATTTGAAAGTGGCTTGTGGTTTTTTGAACAATTTCAAATTTTCAAAAAAATTTTTTTTTACCACATAAACTACTACGATCGAGTCGGTGACTGCATTCACATCTGGTCCTATAGGACCAGATGTGAATGCAGTCACCGACCCGATTACGCAGATGAGGCGACAGGAGCAGAGTCTTCCAGTGATGAAGGAGAGGATACCGGACCTGAGTCTTCCAATGATGAAACACGAATAGGCAGCAGGTTCCAGTGATGAAGAAGAGGAAGTGGTTCTTCCTGCTCCGAGTTCTGGACGTCCTCGCGGTCGGAGAAGGCAGGAACCGAAGAAGAAGGAGTCGGGTGGATGAGGTAGGGGGAGAGTGGAAGAAAAATGACAACACACCCATTGATATTCCATAATCTTTTGTGTGAAGGACCACAGACTTTGATATTTGTGGCTGCTCCCCCCCCCCCCCCCCTGAACATCCCAAAAGTTGTAATATGTATTGTTATTGTCGTTGTCGTTGTCTGTGTTTTTGTGGTGTTGTAGTGGAGCTTCACACTCGATGTATATGTGTGTGCGTGGAGTTGAAATGTTATTCTGGCGCTTCCAGATCTAACTGGGGAGGGAACGAACTCGGGGGTGGGGTCTTTTTCAATCGGGGCTACTATGCCCATGTAAGTTGAATTTCATGTATGTGTGTGTGTGTACACCAGTCAATTTATATTATACATTTATTTTTATGATCTGTATTCACCTGTATCTTCTTTTTTCTAGTGTGTGTGTGTATGTGTGTGCGTGCATTTGTGGAATGAGAGAAAGCAACCGTGGACAAACAGTATGTGGCACTTCCGTATACAACCTGGGAGGGAACTCTGGATCTTTTTGGATCGTGACTACTATGCCTATGTAAGTTGAATTTCATGTGTGTGTGTGTGTACACCAGTCAATTTATGTATAATAAATTATACATTTATTTTTATGATCTGTATTCACCTGTAGCTTCTTTTTTCTTGTGTGTGTGTGTGTGTGTATGTGTGTGCGTGCATTTGTGGAAAGAGAGAGAGCAACCATGGACAAACAGTATGTGGCGCTTCCGGATCCAACTTGGGAGAGAACGAACTCGGGGGTCTTTTTCGGTCTGTGACATCATCCATGCCGGGTAAGTTGAATTTCATTTCAACTTACTGATATTTGGGTGTTCAGCTGGGGCGGAGGGGTGAGGGGGGGGGTTATGGTACAAGAATGTCAGTGAAAAGTAATGACGGGGGATGGGGGGCAATTCAGCGAGGCCAGCTGTTATGTTACAAATATCATTGTTGTCTTGTGTTTTTTTGGTATTGTATGGAGGTTCCGGATCCTATGGGAGGGATCGTTCAGTCTGTGACACCATCCATGCCGGGTAAGTTGAATTCCACGTGTGTGCTTGTACTGCTTTTCATTTTCAAATTACACTTTCTCAATACAACGATTGTTTCTCTCATGGACAGTGTGGAGTATACATACCAGGGGTTCATACAGTGGGAGGCTAGCCCTGGGATCCCCACCTAGAATTTTGGGAGTTGAATAGAAATAAACATTTTGGAAGCATTTATTTTTGGTCTGATATTGTATCCCATTATGTTCCTATCATTACTGAGCCGTTTAGTGCATAGGATCGAACACTGATCAGTGTGAAGTATAGACTCTTATGCAAAGATGTGCATCAAAGTAGTGTAGGTTTCAAAAAATGAGTGTGGCGAAGTACACTCGGAGCCACCCCCCCTCCCCCCCCAAACAAAAATCCTGTATGAAACCGCATACAATACATCATAAAGTTGCAATTATATAGGAGCATGAATAATTTGTTGTTTGTATTACAAATATCTTTGTTGTCTGTGTTTTTGTGTATATGAAATTGATCTCGCTCGCACTGACTACAGCAGTTCGGAAGGGCAGCCCGAGTTGTAAGTTCGGGCCTAGCTGTGTAGCCAGTGAGGGGATCAAAAATGGAGGACTTTGCTGCCCTTGTCGTCTGCCCGGTACAAGGATCGCTGTCGGGATGGCGACCTTGTGGCAGTAACTTTTGTGGACGTTGGAGTACCGAGTGGAGGACTCAGTCTTAGCTTAGGTCCGAATAATCAGATAGCTAGGGTGGGTGGGTAACTACAACTTCACTGGTTTGATAACTTCAAAGCTATAGGAACTATAACTGAGAACTAAAATGAAAGAATACAATACTTATAACAACTGTAGTCATGGGCATAAACCGCGACTGGCCGCGAGCGGTCAGCGAGGCTTTACAGAAATAAAGTGCATAGTAGTATAGTTTCTTCGGAATGTTCGTTGAGGTTGTGTTAAGCCCGCACATCCTCCGGGGCAAGGAAGCCAGAGCCACTGGTGGCAATGCTTTGTGAGTCAGTATTGGAATCTGAATTTTTCAACAGCAGAGTTAATCTTTGTACGGCTCGTCGTAGTGTACTGTTGCCATCAAAAACATCAACAACTCGAATTAATCCATCTGATCCAGGGTAAGTTTGTGCCACTACAGCAATAGGTATACGGCGATGACTTAGAGTCGATTCCAGAACTCCAACTATGTCTCCTACTTGGAGATTAGGTACACGTCTCTTCCATTTGCTTCTTACGTGGTGGAGTTTCAAATATTCATCCTTCCACTTTGACCAAATGCTTGCAGTGAGTCTCTTAATTAGGTTCCATCGACGTAATCCAGTAATATTACCATCAAGGTCTTGCACTGGAGTTGGGGCAGCTAGTAGTGGACGCCCAATAAGAAAATGTCCAGGAGTTAATGCTGATGAGCCATCCTCTTGGTGTGCTTCAAACTGAGCCATTGGTCTGGAATTTAGAGTAGCTTCAATGTCAGTTAGAATGGTGGCAAGGTCTTCATAATATAATTTTTGATCACCAATTATTCTGATAAGAATTCTTTTCATCTCTCTCACTCCAGCTTCCCATAGTCCACCTTGATGAGGAGATAGAACGGGTATGAAATGCCATTTAATATGCCTTGGTTGAGAGTATTTTTTAATCATCTGTTGGGCTTTCCTGGAAGCGACAATTGTTTGCAGTTCACGTTGTGCTCCGATAAAATTCCGTCCATTGTCACTATAAACATTGTGTGGTAGTCCTCGACGATTAACAAATCTTCTGAACGCAGCTAAAAAAGCCTCAGTCGATAAATCACAGACAAGTTCCAGGTGAATGGCCTTGGTAACGGCGCAAACAAACACTGCTACATAAGCTTTGTGGTTGGTGGGTTTTCTAGGATTGCCTCTCTTTAAAATCAGCGGACCAGCATAGTCTAGTCCAACATTCTGGAATGGTGGGGCAGGGCAGACTCTGTCGGCAGGTAATTGGCCCATTTGCTGAGTACACGGAGTAGCATTCATTCTACGGCAGGGAACACATTCGTGCACAGTCTTCCGTGCAAGTGATCTGAGTCCAGAAATATAAAATTCTTCAGCTGTCAGTGCCATCAAGACTCTTGCACTGGCATGGTGGTGTAGATTATGAAGATCTTTCAACAATATGTTGACAAAATGTGAGTTTTTACAGAGAATTATTGGATGCTTGCTTTCTTCTTTGATTTTTGCATTGCACAATCTTCCACCAACTCTAATGATTCTCTCTTTATCCAGGTAAGGAGCAAGTCTGCTAATAGGTGACTTTAATGATACCTGCTGGTTGTGAATAAGTTGTTGCAATTCTGATCCAAAGTGAATCTGCTGATGCTGAATAATTAGCTGGACTTTGGCTAAATGAAGTTCTTGATCTGTTAGTGTGGGAGGTAATTTGGACTTGTGCTGGACCTTTAGCTTTCATTGTATTGCATAGGCTCTGAATTTGGTCAGGCGAAAGAGGGAAGAAAAGTATTTGATTTCATCTGGTTCCTCCATGACTTGTACAGTAGATACTTGCCAACTTTTAGATACAAAATGCAGGGACAACTCGGCGAGCTTACGCGCCTGAAATTTTGTGCCACGACCACGCCCCTTTTAAATTAAACCACACCACGTCCACCTGCACATCGAAAAGATTCAGTGGTACATGGTGATTGATCGTGAACTGATGATTTGTTTTGTGAACTGATGATTTGTTATGTGAACTTGATTTTAGTCTTTGTGAAATGATTGGCAGTTGCTTTCTTGCGTTATGACTAAAAATAACTGTACTTTGACCCTACTCGGGCCATAGCTAGCTAAACTAGTCTCGAGCTGTACTGTTACAGTTTAGCCTTCATTTCCTGGCCTCGACACTCTCTGGTCGGCGATGTCGGGACAGGAGCGGGACTGGAGCTAGAATGTCGGGATTGCCCGCCAGAATCGGGATGGTTGGCAACTATGACAGTAAGTATTGGAGCTGGTTTTGGTGTGTCTTCATCAATTGGTGGATCACCTATGTCAGTCCTTATAGGCCAAGAAACTAATGATTCAGATAACCGTGGTGGACCTTTCCACCACAATTCCTTTTCAGTCAATTCTTGAGGAAACACTCCTCTTGAAGCTAAATCTGCTGGATTGACATCGGTTGCAACATAACGCCACTTGGATGCTGGTAATAGGTCAGTAGTAGCAAAAACTCGGTTGAGGACAAACACGGATCCCTTTGGCGGTGGATTTCTTAGCCAACCTAGTACGGCAGTTGAATCACACCATGAGAACAGATTGCTGCTTGGCACGGCTAGGTCCACGGCGGTAGTAGAAATAAGTTGAGCTAGAAGCTTTGCCGCACACAATTCCAAACGTGGTATGGATAATTCTTTGATAGGAGCAATCCTAGTCTTTGCCGTTAAAAGACTGATGGTAACGGTAGAGTCACGGTGTAAATAACGAGCATGCACGACGGCACCATAAGCTATTCGAGAAGCATCTGAAAATACATGAAACTGTATTTGCTGCACGGTTGCTTGTTTCTCCACGAGTTTTCTTGACATTGGAAATTTGTTGACTGCAGGTAATTCACTATTCCACCTAATCCAAACAGCATGTAGGTCAGATGGAATGACTTCGTCCCAGGAAATGCCAGATTTCCAAAGTAACTGTAGTAGATGTTTAGCTTTCACTGTGATGGGAGCAAACCATCCTAGGACGTCAAAAACCTTTGCGGTCTGAGAAGCTATTATTCTTTTTGTAGGTTTGGTAGTAATTGGTTGGGGAGTTGCCACAAACAGTCCTAAAGCTTTGGGACAGCCTAACTCAAAGTTTGTGCCTATTTTCAGGGGCTCTGTTTCTCGTAAATCCTCAGGAATAGTAGCTAGGAGCTCAGGAGAGTTGGTCCTCCACTTCCTAAGGCGCATTTGTCCACGTTGAAGAAGAGCGTTTAAGTCTTGTCTAACTTCTTGTGCTTCTTGAAGATTGGAGGATCCATGGAGAAAGTCGTCCACATAAAAATTAGTAGACAAGAGATGCAGTAGGATGCTCCTTTGAATAATCCTGAGCAATACGCCGGAGTGTTGCTGTGGCTAAGAATGGTGAAGAAGTAACGCCAAATGTAACTCTCGTCATTCTCCAGTCCTCGATTTTTCCGTCGTCTCCTCGCACCAAATAGCGGTGAAGGTCTCTGTCCTCCGGATTCAACGAAACTTCTCGGAACATACGGGAAATATCAGCACTGTAAGCTATATCATAGAGACGAAAACGTTGTAGAGTAGTCGTCAGTTTCGGGTACAGAGATGGACCAGAAATAAGAACATCATTGAGAGATTGTCCAGATGCTGATTTGGCAGAGGCGTCACAAACAACCCTTAACTTAGTAGTTGTTGATGATACTTTTTCCACTCCATGCATTGGAAGGTAAAATGTCTGGTGGCATGGCTTGTTTAAATCTTCTACAGGAACCTTTTCAGCATGATTTTGAACAGCATAATCCGTTACTTGTTCTACATATGCATCTAGGGTACTCTTGCGTCGAAGAAAGCGTTCATTTTGGAGAAATCGTTTCTCAGCTAAGGGTCTAGATTCTCCGAGCAGTGGAGCTAATTTTTTTCTTGGTAAATGAACTTCGTAACGTCCGTCCTTTAGGCGAGTTGTTGACTTGTTGAATAAGTCAATAGCTTGCTGATCTTCCGCAGCAAGGGAAGGCTCTTCTTGGGTTGGAACTTCTTCTTGTTCAAAAAACTTGTTCAATAGTTCATCAGTGCTTGTATCTTCATAGTAGTCAGCATGGTAACAGGGATAAACAATTTCTTTATTCTCGAAGTCTTCATTAATTTGAGTATCGCCTCCAATGACCCAGCCAAAGATAGTTTCGATGGCCACTAAATTTCGATCAGGAGCGTCCTCAATTCTCATGTGTCGGCGACATCGGTTGGCATATTTGATACCAATGAAAAGGTCTACTCTGCCAGATTTACCGAAGTATGGATCTGCTAATGTTTTGCCTCGAAGAAAATCTAGTTGGTGGACAGCATCAAGATTTTGAGCTCGGTGTCCGTCACAAATGTGATCAACTACGTGAGCTTGAATCACAAGCTGAGGAGCTGTGGGATTCACTGATGAATTCATATTGACTGTGACAACGCTGTTGCTCGGAGTAGATCCACCACCAAGTCCACCGATATAAATGCTGCTTTTCTGTTTTGTGGTTTTCAGAGTATTTGCTAGTCTTGAGGTGATCAGAGACATAGCAGCTCCTGGATCTAAAACTGCTCTTGTACGTTGGACATTACACTCGGATGACACGTCTACCAAAGCTGTTTGAAGGAGTACAGAACCTGGTGAATTGTTCAAAGCTTGTAGAACAGGAGCAACATCATTAACATGCCTAACATTATCATTGGCCTGAACTAAAGGGGGGTTGATAACAGCAGGAGGAGTTGATCGATGCAACAAGGTATGGTG
>WLWD01001914.1_pt1 | contig 43447 bp, 20 predicted proteins | sample 6712731 | NCBI WGS metagenome assembly WLWD01 (sample SAMN12718690, study PRJNA576275) | sponge metagenome | isolation source: marine sponge | host: Mycale hentscheli | place: New Zealand: South Island, Marlborough, Capsize Point | collected 2014-11-01 | reverse complement strand
GTCCTTTTGTCTCCTATTACACTCCCAGTATGTTAAAGAGAATAGCAGTAGGTATTGTAGTACCTACACTCTTAGCTATGGTCTTCCTAGTAGTGGACTCTCTGGCTCATGCAGAGAACGGGAGTCTACAGTGCATGTTCTCTTTTGACAAAGATGAAGATAATCCAGCATCCTGGTCTAAAACAGCTAATGTTGTCCTTCAGTATTATCCATACGTCTACTTTGTTACTTTTAATGTGTCTTACGTGACAAAGTACATAGTTCGAGTAGCTCTTTTTGAATTTATTTGCTCTCAAAGTCCTAACAATATGAAAGGATTATTAATTGGTCTGTCGTTTGCTGTAGAGGGACTGTATGACTTGATATGCATAATACTAAATATGGTGTTTTACTTCAGCTGGCCTAATGTCACATTCCCCAGTTGCTGCATGACCTACTACTTGATCAATGTGGTTCTGGGACTAGTGGCACTATCCTTGTATGTGTATGTGACCAGAGGCTATCAGTACAGGATGAGAGATGAACCTTGTCATGTTCACCGCTACGTGGAGGAATATTACTCCAAAATACAAGAGGAAGAAAACTACTGAAAATTAAATATAGGATGACACATCATTTTCAGTGTCATACAAGAATGTAACATTTTCAGCAAAAATTGTAGTGTTATAGTCCTGCATTACTAGGTATAATTGTGTTTAGACGTTTTTACTACAGTGGTATGATTGAATATTTATGTATGACATTTCAAGTGAACATGAATGCTCATGATAGACTGAATATGACTAAAATAGAACAACATAGCCTGGAATATTTACAAAAACAACAGATTAAGATGGTCGGTTTTGCGTTTCTATACCAAGTAGCTGATAAACATTCTTAGTTAACTTGACTGGAAGAGGTTCCAATGAATGATAACCAGTAAAAGTAGAGCTCCTTTCACTGCCAATATTACACTTTATACTTGGTTATAATTGATTCCCTGTAATTTTATTTTACATTAATCAGAGTATCTGAATCAGAATTGAAAGTAACTGCCTTGATGAGTTAAGAATAAAAGAACAACTGACAAAATAGACAACCCTCCCCATCCTCTGTTGTCCGGAGGTCTGCATCCCAGAAATAGACAACCCTCCCCATCCTCTGTTGTCCTGAGGTTGCATCCCAGAAATAGTGGTCATAACTTGCTGTTGTCTATCAAAAATTTTCACCAGTAGTATGAAGAAGTTCTCCTTCATGTTACACTAACAGCCGTTCAAAATCATTTTGAGATTGTTTGTTGACAATAGACTGAGTTAGCTACACTACTTGGCAGTGTGGTATTATTCAATCCTGAGCATGATCTTGTTGGATAAATAGCTTAGCTCGAGAGTCCTAGGCTGGAACACATTATAGAGTTGCACTGTAGTTAGATAGTAGGCTCTCTCTCCTACTAAGAATTTTTTATGACATACTACATGTACCATCATTTAAACCTAGGCTGCTGTTTGCTGCAGCATGTTGACACAAGGGATAAAACGTCATGTGACAAATTTAAGCATGGTTGAGTAGAGTGAAATAGAAGGGTTTTTTTTGGGTTGTTTTTTTTTTGTGCCAATGTTGGACATTTGGTACTTTATTATTTACGTATATTTACTTAGCATGGGAGCACCAGTAATGGTTGAGCTGGAAGGCGAGACAGACCCACTGAAGATCGCAATGAAGGAACTCAAGTGAGATTGTGTATTGCAATTCCACACACTTTTCTCTCTCTAATATTATTCTTAAACTATATAAATAATTACTTTGTCTGCTACCTCCTTACTTCTGCATGATTGACCATCCTATTCTCCTCTTTTTCTCTGTCTCTGTATCTCCCTAATTTTTAAGACACTTTGTTTGCCTCCTTCATATCTCTGCCTCCTTCCCCTCCCCATTGGCCTCTCTTCCACTCTCGACCTCTGTCCTAAAGAGACAATCTGTTGTCGTTGTCGTTTAGCTTGTGACTTTCCTAGTGTCAACATAATTCTTTCAATTCTGTCTTTCTAGAGCAAAAAAGATTCCCATCATCATCCGAAGATATTTACCCGATGGGAGTTATGAAGATTGGGGCGTCGAGGAACTTTTAGACTAATATGAACTGGACTCATAACACATACTCATCAAACTCTCTCTCTTCTCTCTCTCTTTTTTTTTTTTTTCCCTTCAACTTTTTGACTCATTACGTTTTGGTTAACAATATCTTGTGTTTCTTTGTTGTCTGATCTGAAGAGTGTGACCTTTATCTGGCAACCCACAGAGTCTAATCTAATTTTAGACAGAGCTATGGTAGAGATGGTATTGCTACTAGTGGGAATGGGTAAGGTGGGATAGTGAAGAGGTAGTAATCATTTTCTGGCTTCACTTTGGTGAGATGATACATGACCTACATTTGAAGCCCCACACACAGTATTAAAAGATTGAATTTCCTTCTAAATAACTACCTTATAGATACTTTTGTTGGCATTTCATGCCAACATTTTTAAGTGCATTTCAAAAAACAGCAACCACCCAGGTTATTATAATCAAGAGCAAGTATACATATAATGGATAATCTTTATTCTCAAAGAGAACAGTTTCTATACCAGGCAGTTGTATTTTTAGCACTCTCACTGAATACACCACACTTTGCGATACTTCCACTTTTGAGACACTGTTTCTTACTTGGTTAATCTCTAAGTGTGTGTGTTACTGACAATTAGGCTAATTTCTAATAATAATAGTTTCATTTTGTGATGTGGTGTGGTGGTTACCAGTTTTGTTGTAGATCATTCTGCTGATAATGTATAGCTATTATTAATTGAAGTAATTATGAACATTAGCTACTTTATCATAGACTACAACCATTCCATAATCTCCAAAACTGTCTCAGATTTTTTTTTAACTTTGTCTCTGGGTCTCATAAGGTACTCCAATTTGTCCGAAAAAAATTGTCAGCTAGCTACCTGAAAAGTATAATGACAGTAAAACCTCCGAATAGTGACCACGTTGGGGACGGGACTTTTTGTCTCTACTCAGAGGTTGGTCCTTTCTCAGAGGCTCTTTTGAAACATGATTTAATAATATTCATGATAAAAAGTTAGTGAAATTTGAATTACATATGAAATAATGGTGGCCTGCTTTAAATTTAAACACTGATTTTTTACAATGTCCAAAGTTTTAAGTCTCAAGGAAAATATAGAATATAGGACAAAAAAAAAGATTTTATTTGTTTTGTGGTTTTTTATTATAAATTTAGACATTAGCTGGGGGGGAGGGGGGGTTCCCCCTTAGAATGGAAGTATAAATATAAAAAGTAGACTGAGGCAGTAGTAATGATTTTCATATCTAATGTACACATGAATATAAATTCCTAACTTGATGTGTTTGTCTGTCTAGCTAGCTGTTCTCAATTTCTTGACCACTAAGTTGGCATCATTGTGGTGTGTGCTGCTGCTGTAGTGTTACTCCTCATCTTCACCAGTTTGATTTGCTCTTGTGAGCTTCACGAGGAAAAGGAGGAATCAAGGACATAAGAAAGGGACTACACGATACAGCTCAAGAGATGATGATGTGATCCCACTTGCATATATTGATGGTCTAGATTTCATTCCGTCTACCAAGATTGATGAGGAAGATAATGTTTCTATCGACAAGAAGGACACTGACCAACTTAATCAATTAAACAGTGTGTGAGAATATTTGTGAAAAACTCACCCATTGCTTGGTGGCGGTGGCTGTGTATGGCCATAGTGTTCACTAACATTTATTACAGACTTTACTACATTTGAAATGCAGTTTTTAAAATTTATCAATGAGAAACATTGTGTTGATAGAATGATGTTTGCAGCATTTCTTGCCAAGCGTTAGAACAAAGCAGCGCTTCTAGACTAAAGAAATAGTTAATCTTGGCTTTCCTACACTGACCCCTCTACATACTTTACATTGCTTATTCAATGTTTCCACAAAAACTTCTTTCATAGTGATAGTTTGAAATTGGATTGGTGCAATCTGAGCACAATTCCTGTGGATCTCGAAACCCCCCCCCCCCCCCCCCCCCAACCCCCCCCCCCCCCCCCCCCCCCCCCCCCCCCCCCCCCCCCCCACCCCCCCCCCCCCCCCCCCCCCCCACCCCACCCCTCACTTTATCCCCCCCCCCCCCCACCCCCCCCCCCCCCACCCCCACTAACCCCCCCCCCCCCCCCCCCCCCCCCCCCCCCCCCCACCCCCCCCCCCCCCCCAACCCCCCCCCCCTTCCCCCCCCCACCCCCCCCCCCCCCCCCCCCCCCCCCCCCCCCCCCCCCCCCAGGATATTCCTAGATCATTTCCAGCTACGCGTCTGGTAAAAGGTTGGACGTGGGAGACTGAAACTTCCGTAAGTCTGAAATGTAACCCCCACTTCAAGCTGGGCTAGATCCGCCGATCTTGATGGTCTGGTAAGGGATAGGAGCATCACTGTTTTAAGAGTGAGCTCTTTCAAACTTAAGTCATTGTTAGCACCCCTGCTTGTAATATGATCCAGCACTGTCTGCACATTCCATGTACTAGTGTATTTAGGTAAGGGTGGTCTAGTGTTAAATACCCCCTTAATTAGCCTAGTGATTAGTGGGTGATGTCCTACCTCGTACCCTTCCACCTTCTCATGCGCCGATGAGATGGCTGACCGGTAGGCATTGAGTGAGTTATATTTATATCCTTCAGTAAATAGCTCTGCCAGGAAATTGGCAACGTCTGTTACAGGGCCTGAAAATGGATCGGTACCCCGTCTACTACACCAGCTATGCCATCTCCCAAAGAGGGAGTTGTAGGATTTATTTGTTTTTTCCCTCCACGAGCCAAGGATGAGCGAGCTAGCTTTCTCCGAAAGCTTGTGATCTCTGCATCTTTCCCGGATATGGGCCAGGCGGCTAGCTGAGGGGTTCTCATCTGTGAGCGACTTGTTGCTTGTCTCTGTGGGGGAATCAGGTGTGGGGTATCTACCAGCATCTCCAGTAGAATTGGGTACCAGGGCTGGGTCCTCCACACTGGTGCTACTAGGACCAGCGAGGCTTGCTGAGCCTGAGCCTGTGCTGCCACTCGTCCCACCAAATTCCATGGTGGATTTGCGTATGCCTTGAGCCCTGTCCAGACTTGGAGGAAGGCATCTGTTGCTGCCGCATATGGATCTGGCCGCCAACTGAAAAAGACTGGGCACTGTGTTGTCAGTCTGGAGGCAAACAAATCCACCTCCAATGGGCCCCAGAGCTGATGGATTTGTTGAAAGACTCGTGGGTCTAGCTTCCAGTCCGACCGGTCTAGCATGGTTCGAGACTCCGAGTCGGCCACTTGGTTCAAACGACCTGGGAGGTGTTGTGCCTTGATAGTGATATTCCTCTGCAGGCACCATGTCCACAGCTCCTTGGCCAGTCTCACCAGCTCCCTGGAGACTGTACCTCCCTGGTTGTTGACATAAGCCACTGCCGTGGTATTGTCCATCTTCAAGAGTACCGACAGGCCCGTCTGTCCCTTTGTGAATGACTTTAATGCCAATGTTGCTGCCAGTAACTCCAGGCAATTTATGTGCAGGTTCTGCTCCTCCCTTGACCATGGCCCGCCCGTCTGTTGGTGGTTGCAAACTGCTCCCCACCCTATCAGTGACGCATCTGATTCTATCACTAAGTCCACTGCCTTCTGCAGCATGCTCTTCCCGTTCCACTGGCTCAGGTGATAGTCCCACCACCTTAGCTCGTCCAGGCAATCCTGGGACAGCGTCACTTCTCCTTCGTAATTCTGATTGCTGGCATTTAGGGTCTCTGTCATGGCCATCCGTAGGTTCCTGAAGAATAGCGGGGCAGGTGATATGGTATGGCTGGCTGCATTCATCTTCCCAACTAATCGGGACAGAGCTCGCACAGGTATTACCCTCTGCTGGGCCAGTTTTCGGGCCTCCGCCCGGATGTCTTTTAATTTTTTGGCAGGCAACCTCAGTTCCATCTTTGTGGAGTCTACTGTTATTCCCAGGAACTCCATCACTTGCCCCGGGGTCATGATTGACTTGTCTGGGTGCACAATAAAGCCGAGACATTCCAACAGGTATTGCAGCCCCTTTACCTGCTCATGTGCCACTGTCTGGGTCTCCGCCAGCAGGAGTATGTCGTCTATGTAGCAGACCAGACGAACCCCCATCTGGCGCAGCGTAGCCGCTACTGGCTTGAGGGTCTTGGTGAAGACCCATGGTGCTGCTGCCAGGCCGAAGGGGAGACAGTTGAACTGGTAGGTCTGGTTGTCCACTACAAATTGTAGATACTTCCTGTGGCTTGGATTTATAGGGATCGCGAAATAGGCATCCTTTAGGTCCACCTTTGCCAGCCAATCTCCGGGCTTTAACAGGTCCTTTAGCGTCTGCAAGCCTTCCATCTTGAAGTGGTACGTCTGAACGTACTGGTTTAGCGCTTTGAGGTTTATTACGGGGCGTTGTCTGCCGTCTTTTTTCGGCACTAGGAACAGGGTTGAGTAAAAACCTCCCTTGGCTTGTTCCATCTGCGCGACCGCCCCTTTTTGCAGTAGCTCTCTCAGCTCCACCCTCATTTGCGCCATGAGCTCCGCCCCGTATTGTGGTGGGTGTGGTCTCGTCCTCTGGTAAGGGTCGTTTGTGAATTCTATTAGGTAACCCTTTACCGTATCTAGGACCCACCTGTCCTTGGTGACCCTTTCCCAATTTTCTAGGTGGTATTGGAGCCTTCCGGCAACCGCCTTTGGAGCTTTTAAGGGGACCACGCCCCAGCCCTTCAGTTGACTTATAATGTTTGTCAAAACTAATGGTGGTGGAATGGCATGATGTTGGTGCATTAGTTCTTGGGAAGTTCTGGCTTCCGGTACCCCTTGTGGAAGGGCCTGTAGCTGCTCCGAGCTCCTCCCCTCTGGAACTGCTGGTATGACCCTCCTTGCCTGTTGTTGCTGCCTCTGAACTTGCCTCCTCCCCCCCTCCTGGGGGGGCCCCCACGAAAAGGCGACCTGGTATCTGGCTTGGTGGGGAGAGATGCCCTCATTGCCTTGACCTGGTCAACATGGTCCTTGGCCTTCTTGGCAAACTCCGTGCCAAACAATGAGGGTGGGGCAGACTGAAAATTAGTTGCTTCCTTGACCACTGGAAGCAGCGCCTTGTTTAGGTCTGTTGTGACCTTTTCCCTCCTGAGGTGGGTGATCTTGGCACTGGCATTGCTCACCAACTCCGTGGCGGCAACGACAGCCTTCTTGGCCTCCTCCCATGTTGGGGATCCTCCCCTTTGTTTTGCTTCCAGCAGGTGGGTAAGGGGCGCTAGGGAGTCGAGCACCAGGGACTGGAGTCTGGCGAGTTCCTTGTCAGCGTTCCTGGTGGCTAATGGTACTTCGCTCTTGATGAAGCCATCTAGCTGCGGGGTCTTCGTGGCCGGCACCTTTGGGAGCGGGTAACGCCTCCTCGCCTTCAAGCGGGCGTCGTTCTTCAGACCCAGGGTACACCGCTCGGTAAGGAGCTCCGCAGTGGCCTCAGAGACCTCCACCAGGTCTGACTCTTCGTCCGAGTCCAGGAAGGTAGGGATAGGCCCAAGGCGATCTTCCTCCTCTGACAGGCGCTCCATCCTACGGCCCCAGTTCTCGCTGTCAGCGCTCTCCCGCCTCCGGCGGGGGCGCTGCCGCTCCCTCCTTCCTGACCTACTCCGAGATCTGGAGGGGCTGGGGTCCCTTCTCTCCTGCCTGCTCCGAGACAGGGAACGCGTGGAGGGCGACCTCGACCTGTGACGCCTCTCCGTGTCATCCACAACCGACCGCTCTTTCAGGCGGTCAACGTCTTGCCTCAGGGAGTCGAATTTTGACGACAGCTCCCTGAGAACTGAAACAACTTCATTGTTTTCGGTAGTCATAGCTTCTCCAAGCAAGAGACGATGTCCACGTTGTTCGAGCTAAGAAAAAGGCCGACGAGAGCATGCGCACGAGCCGTCTTATACCGTCGATGGCCACGCCCATAGGCGGGGCGGACGGTAGGTAAAGTTAAATTATTCCAATTAAGCGACAAATAATTAGCTGTTCGAGTAGGAAAACTGGCCAAACACGTTGATATGTGAGACTGAGCCTTCTGAAATATAACCTTAATTGTCACACACGAATTGATTGATTATGATTCCACTTGTGAGACTGCGACACTACTAAGCACATGCATATGATTTGATTTGAAGTAGAACGTCATTTTGCGTCTTGCTTGAACACGCTTCAACGTTTGCGCTATAATTTCGGGCATGCTCAAAACTTAGCGTCTTCTAGGGTCTGGAGCGAGTACAAAATGAGCTTGACACTACGTAACGCTGTCACTTAGCTGGAATTGTTACGGATTGTGATCGTTTGTTGCGTTACTGTTGAGCTATTCTACGTTAATCGACTTCTACACTGTGAACTAGTTACTGTTCATTACTCCGCCATGTACGCGGGAGATTGTGAGAATTCGATTGTGGATCGGAGATAACTTTATCTCCGTTGTTGTTAGAAGTGTATGCCCTGTCCACAGGCTCTAGGGTACACTCTAGGTAAATCCTTGGAAAGCGGTACTTTTGCTAAGGTTAAGGCTGCCTGGTCCCCTTTTCAAAGTACAACGGTAAGACAAATGTGTTTTGTTAGCTAAAAAATAGCTAGTTCTTATTAATCAAAATTTGGCATTCAAATTACCTGTGAAAAAGGCTGAGGTGACTAAGATTGAGTTGGACAAGTTTCTTCCAAGGGAGATTGCTGTTCTCCAAAAAATTCCCCATCCCAACATTCTGGATACCACCAGATTGTGGAGACTGATGAAAAGTGCTTCATTGCATACGAACTGGCAGAGAATGGAACACAATGGAGTACATGAACTTAAGGGTTTTCCTTCCTGAACAGGAAGCTCGTTTCATTTTCTACCAAATGTGTGAAGGTCTGTCCTATTGCCATTCTTTAGGAATTTCTCATCGAGATCTAAAGATGGAGAATGTCTTCTTCACAATACATATGGACACCAAAAATTGGAGGTAAGTTAATTGTTTGTTTTTATTCCAATGATAAGTCATTAGTTCTTATTCTTAATAGATTTTGGTTTGGCTTTGGACTCACAGCATCAGATAAGTGACACCTGCTGTGGATCCTACAGTTACTGTGCTCCAGAAGTTATCTTGGGATGCCAGTACAATGCTATCAAAGCAGATTCATGGAGCCTGTAAATATTTTAATGCACTTACAAAATATGTATATTGTCACACTACAGCCATCATTTGAATGTAATACATTTTGTAATTAGGGATGGTAAGCAGTCAGCTGCCCTTTGGAGAAGACTGCCGAGTTCAGTATGGTGGATGTAACTACTGCAAACTTCACCTTGATAGCCACCTCTCAGAGAGTAAGTGAAATTAACACATTGTTGAAAGCTATTTATAATAAAAATTATTATTCATCTCGAAATGTACTTCAAGCACTTCTGAATGTTGATGCTCCATTCCGTCCATTCGTTACAGAAGTGCAGACTTGGAAGTGGGTGATGGCCTATCCCTCCACTCGACCAACTTGGAGGGAAAATGATGCCAAATACACAGCAGAGAAATATCTCCCTTCCTTTCTCCACACCATCGAGACTGAATATTTGAGCCAGCTAAACACACTTCCCCAAGTCAATGATAACCAGCACAAGGCAGAAGTGGTCACGGCTCTCTACTCAGCAAGCTAAATCCAGCAAGAATTTGCTATGCCGGAGGACAGTGAAGTACCTGAGTCTGGTTCCTATGGTGCAGAAACTGTGCCTCATATTGAGTGATGAAGAGGAGCCAAATGACACTGGTGTGTCCGACAATGAAGAATTAGAAGTGGGTTCTTGCTATCCAATACCCACAGGAGAAGAAGAGTCTGTTGAAGTTGAGTCATTGCCATCTACTGAAGAGGTACATTTTACTTTTGTTTCAACGCCTACCTCTAACCCCTCCTCTTCATCAAGATCTTCAAAAAGTCGCTTTGTTGCTTCAGTTAGAGCAAAATATAGCCAGTTTGCTGCCTTCATGAGACAATTAAAGCGTCATTCATTATAACATTAAAACATTATTCATGATATAAAAAAATATTATTTTACTATCAACAGTAATACAAAATATTTTAATAAAATGAAAATTTGAGTTACATTTGATGCAAGAATTCTTAACAATTCAACTAATTGGCTATTTTTAAACAATAGCTATTAAATGATATAGAATACTTTATAATTCTGTAAGTTTTGCAAACGTCATCAGATTATATTGGAGAAAGGCTCCCAAATTAACAGCTCCCAAATTAACAGTCCCAAATTAACAGTCCCAAATTAACAGCTTTCATAACACCTAAACCTTTATCCAAGATACGATCCCATGGCTGAAGTATTTCATGTTGTTTGCGTATCTGTTACTTTCATAGCAAAAAAATTAATATTGGTCCGTGGTGGTAGGAATATCAGGGTGAGAGTGATACTGGAGAGAGGCATTCAAGTGAGATTTACGGTTGCTGAAAAAGCTTGTATCTTTATTCTGAGTCATATTAACACTGATGTATACATGAGACAGAACATCGATGTATACATACCAGTTATGTGGTTGTTATTATTGTTGTTGTTGTTGTCATTGTTGTTGCTACATTGTTGTAGTGCCTCTAGTTATGAATTCTCCCAGACAAGTACACACATTTTATTCCCAGTGACCACCATTGCTAAGCACATGAATGGGTGTGGCTAGATACAATGGAATTCTAGATACAAATCACTAGTGAAATGCATCCTGAAAGTTTATCCTTCCTAATACCAACTTGATCAGGTCAGAACACTGAGGGAGCAATGCATTAGATTACTGAGACAAAATTAACATTCATGTTATCTACTAGGTTACAGTGCATGTTTATTTTTGACATAGTCCATATGGATAATCCAGCATATTGGTCGGAAATAGCTGTCTTTATCAGTCAAAATTATGTCTACATCAATACTGTGTCTTTGACTATTTTGAAATTAACCAAATACATGGTCCATGTTGCTCTGTTAGAATTCATTTGCTCACAAAGTCCACATTTCATGAAAGGGTTTCTAATTGGGCTATCCTTTGCTATAATTGGGCTTTATGATTTGTTCAGTTCAATACTCTTTGGAGTATTTCACTACAGCTGGTCAACACCAACATTTCCCAGTTGCTGCATGTCCTACTACTTGATCAATGTGTTTCTGGGACTAGTGGCACTATCCTTGTATGTGTATGTGACCAGAGGCTATCAGTACAGGATGAGAGATGAACCTTGTCATGTTCACCGCTATGTGGAGGAATATTACTCCAAAATACAAGAGGAAGAAAATTACTGAAATCATAATAAGAGCATTGTGTATGGAATATTTTGTATATGTGTGTGTGACTTAGCATAATTATAGTGTTTTATTTTAAATTTAACTTTATCTTACATGTATATAGATTTTATTAGTTTTGGTTTGTAGTTTTATGAGGAATAGAGACAATTAGTTTATTAATCAGGTAATACAAAGTTGTCAGTTACCAGTATTGCATAATTGACGTCTATAAAACACTGCGATTTGACGTCGCTTCCTAAGGATTTCAAGATAAGGTGTAGACAGAAGACAGAGAAACAGACAGCAAGACACACGTGGAGAATTGTAGCTGTTTAGTAGCATTGAGTTAATTGGTGAAATGTATGTCTAATTGTGTAAGTGGCAGTGGTATTGGTGTATTACAGGTTAGAAGCAATCTAGGTAAAGACAAAACTTAATTAATGAAGCACCAAAGGTGCGAACCCTCAGTGGTATTATACACTAGCTAAAGACCCAAAAGAATAATTTACCTCTTGGCATAATATCAATAATATGTCGATATAGCTCATGCAAGTCAATACATACAGCTTGTGCAAATCGTTGCAAAACTTGTACAATGAAATGGTAGACCTTAATGCTTCCTTCATAAGAAAAGCTAAACATGCAAGAGATACTCACCTCACCAGTAGTTACAATGGGAAACTCCAATTCCAGCACTTCGGTAAATCACAGAGTAAAGAAAAACTACCGTGGGCAGCAAAGAAACTATTAGCTCACGTGATTACATAAGGTCCACTCCTGCCTACCATGAATGGGACCTTCAGTCTTACTCTCAATGACTGTGGGGCTTGTAGACTGTATATACTATCATGTTATTGAACGTAAGATGTGCTCCTGTGTCAAGGATCCTTCTGTGGTCAGCATAATTTCACGGACAGAAAAAGCCAAAAAAGCACATTGTGCATGCCGGTATTTTTATCACCGGTGAGTGTAGTAAGGTCAAGTGGGCATTTGTATTTTAATTATGTGTGTATTTTTATGCATATATTATATTCCTTGCAAGCCCGCCACACAGTGGCACTTGATGTACTAACTTTAGCAAATTAGGAATGCAGTGGCGTAAGGTATTTTTATCCATCGTGGTTATCTTCTACCACTTGGTTTAATTGTACACTTTTTCTCGATACTAACGATGTTTTACCAATCTGGCTCAGCTAATTAATTATTTGTGAATATGCATACCGTCGTCAACTGACAGACAAGAGATGTATTATATAGACTAGCAAGTACCCACCATACAGTTGCATGTGATATACTAATTGACAGCCGTTGAGGGGTTCATTGGGGAATAAGAGTGCTTGACAACGTTCTCACACTGACATAATTGGCTCTATGTAGACTCTGTTACTTCTTCCCTTTCTTCTTCATCTAATTGATTCCCTTCTCCTTCTCAACCTCTCTCTCCTGCTGTCTTCCTTCTTGTTCTTGTCCTTTCTCTCTCCTGCTGTTTTTCCTCTTCAGCCATCTCAGCTTTTCTTGTTCTCATCCTTTCTCTCTTCTACTTTCTTTTTTCCTCAGTCATCTCACTCTTCTTGTTCTCATGCATTCTCTCTCTCCCTGCTTTCTTTTTCTCTTCAGTCATCTCAGCTTTTCTAGTTCTCATGTTTTCTCTCTCCTGCTTCCTTTCTTCCTGAGTCATCTCATATCTTCTTATCCTCCTTCTTTCCCTCTCTTCAGCTCTTTCTTCTCGAGTCATGAATTGCTCTCTCCTCTTTTGTTCCTTTCTCTGTATGAGTATCTTTCTGCTTCAGTGAGCTGAGTTCTCCTGTTTCCCATTCTCTCTTTCCTTATATCCATGATTGTGGACTTGACTTGCATTTTGGCTACAAGATAGTCATTGTTTTTTTAGTTGCATCTACTGGGAGTCTCAGTTTCTGGAGATGTGTTTCTTCCACTAACTGTAAGTATGCCCGCTCTTCAAAAAGTGCACCCAAGTTTTTATGTAACATGCATGTCAGAAAGTCCAAATGTTCCTGTGGGTACTGCACATGGACTTGTTGCTGCTGAAAGGTCAAATCAACTTGTTGAGATGGATTTCCTTGCTTTGAGACTAAAGTTGTCCACACTAAGTCATATGCTAGCATAATTACACAGCTAGCTCTATAATTATGTTGAAATATGTATATATAAACCAAATCATGACAACAATACTTTTATTTCTTAGCCTGGCTCAGTTAGTAATACTACTGTCATGCCCACTCAGTCCATAAATCTGTAACACTCAAAAAGAATGTTTTATGTGAGCTGGTTGTAATGGAGTTGTAACTAGCACTCATTTATTAAACTGTCCAAATTTGTCATGAGCACTTTCTGTTTTTATCTCTTCAGTAGTCTTGTACAAGTGACTATTTCGTTATTCTTATTTATCACTAAATTATTTATCCAATCTTAAGTAAGTTTTCCCCCCAAGAGAATTGTCTCAATGGACTGCATTGAGCCATATTTTGTAAACACTAATTTATAAGCTATAGTAGTTCTCATATTAAGATGACAAGTGACAACTAACCATGTAGTATAGCCCTTTTCACTTGTAGATTTCAGGAGTGTATTCCATGCTTCACTTATAATAAGGTGTGGTCGTCATTGTTGGTCTCTCCTCTGCTATAATGGAACTGCCATCATCAGTTTACTCCAACTATCCAAGTGCTACTACAGTGGATGAGCCCATAAGGTACAGAGTGTCTGTGACTACAATACTACGAAGGTTTTTAAACGCAAGAAAATGCATTTCTTCAAAAAGTGCTTGGCTACTATTAGTACTCAACTTCACTGTTTATTTCCTTTATTTATTTTGGTATCCTCCAGATTTTGTGGCTACTAAAGTAACTCACAAGTCTCTTAGACAAGTTTTGTACAGTGGAACTGGTTGTTTCGTTTATGCTCTATGTCCGATAGCTGGAGTGATTGCTGATAATAAAATTGGACGTCACAGAATGATTCGATTCTCCATTTGGATGTTAGTGCCTGGTTTTTCACTTGCTATTTTAAATACTGCTATAGCCACGGTCACTCATATAGAAACAGAAATAAAGTACGTTAATATTTTTATATTAGTAATAGCTTTGGCGTTCTTGACATTTGCAATCACAGGCTTCACAGCCAATTCTATTCAGTTTGGTGTTGATCAGCTTCTTGACTCCCCTTGGGAAGATCAAAGAGTGTTTATTGCATGGTTTGTTTGGGCATATGACTTTGCTAAGTTAATTTTTGTTCTTTTTGACTTCCTCAACCAAGTTAATCATGGTATAGACAATGAGATGTTATCAGCTATATTGCTGGCATTTATTGTGATCTTTACTATTCTTTTACTTATCCTTATGTATTTAAAGAAAGAGTGGTTCTTGTCAGATTCAAGAAAATATAACCCTTACAAGTTGGTCTACAAAGTCACCAAGTTCTCCAGGCTCCACAAGGTACCTGTCAATCGCAGTGCTTTCACCTACTGTGAGGATGAAATCCCTTCTGGTCTTGATTTGGGAAAGAGAAAGTATGGAGGACCTTTTACTACTGAGGAGGTAGAGGATGTAAAAGCTTTTTATGGTATTCTTAAAGTTATTTTCACTACTGTCCCAACATTCTTTTTATTTGGAACATTTTATTCAACCAATGGCTATTTTCGAGACCACCTTACTATACTCAATCAATCGTACACTACTAACTTTACTGTAGAAACTGCTATTACATCTGCAGTTTTGCAAGATTTACACGTGTTCATTATTCCTTTGTATCTTTTGATTCTTCGTCCATTTATCTCCTACTATACTCCTGGCACGTTAAAGAGAATGGCATTAGGTATTGTAGTACCTACACTCTTAGCTGTAGTCTTCCTTGTGGTGGACTCACTGGCTCATGCTGAGAACAGGAGTCTACAGTGCATGTTTATTTTTGACATAGTCCATATGGATAATCCAGCATCTTGGTCAGAAATAGCTGTCTTTATCAGTCAAAGATATGTCTACATCAAGTCCACATTTCATGAAAGGGGCTTTCCTTTGCTATATTGGGACTCTATGACTTGTTAAGTTCTATACTTGTTGAAGTATTTCACTACAGCTGGTCAACACCAACATTCCCCAGTTGCTGCATGACCTACTACTTGATCAATGTGTTTCTGGGACTAGTGGCACTATCCTTGTATGTGTATGTGACCAGAGGCTATCAGTACAGGATGAGAGATGAACCTTGTCATGTTCACCGCTATGTGGAGGAGTATTACTCCAAAATACAAGAGGAAGAAAACTACTGAAATTATCAAAGAGCAATACGTACAGACATCTTTGTGTACATATGTATGTGTGTGTGTGTGTGTTTGACTGCATATAATGAGAGATGACAGCAATAAAAAAATTTTTTATATTAGGCTATTAATTAGTAACGCTATTCTACATTAGCTTTATTGGTTTCGTCCATATTTTTATCAGTATTTGAGACAGTTTCTTTATTAATATTTCTTAGTCGGGTTATAACAGGTTGCTAATTACCAGTTGGTTTGTCAATTACCAGTTAAAGAATGTTGTACTGTTTCCCTTTCACCTTCTTTCCAGAGTAATAAGAATAGTCTTCAAAGTGGAGCCTTGCTTACTACTTGAGTGATAATCATTAGGCATTTTTGTGGGATGTTAACCAGATTGCTGAGCTTTGGCTACACAGCCTAAGTTTTTCTGGGAAATTGACGTTTAAACACATTTGCAATTTAATTAATGTCACTCCCAATGCCTTGCCTGCAGTCAATATCTGCTGTTGACAGATGAACAGACTGAAAGATCAGAGAGCACTGTAGCTGTGTATGGGTATTTGTTGAAGGTATGTGTAATTGGACTTCATCATGTGGTTATAAATTTATCGAGATTATTGGTACAAGTTGGTTATGGTAATAATTTTTTGGTACTACGAGAGGAGGGGCTTTATATTTAAGTACAAAGGAAGACATTCGACACTAAATCCTAATATTGTATAGTAGGCACCGTAAAAAGTTGCGAATTCCGAATTGCTAACCTTTTTGGTTATGAGAGTCGTTAATCCAAGCTGTGGAAGAGTTCCCTACTCCTTTAATTGTTTCCTCAAACAGTCAGTAAGGAGCGTGCCTCAGTTTCTCCACCTACTGCTTAGAGGGGAATCTCTGTCGTAACATAACCATGACTGAGTTTGATATTCTTTTTCTTTTTCCCTCTGCCAGTGAAGAAACATTCCATGAGAAACCTGCCATTTGCTTATGGTCCTGGAGAGTCCCCAACTGCAGCAGTTCTTTTGTCAGCCATTGCTTAGTTAGTTATTGATTTAACAGCTGCAAAACATTTTGTGCGTGCACTTAAACTACCCCTTCTTTTATTTTTTTGCTCGGGCATGAACAGCTAAGTTTAATTAAATAGCTACTTTGTACACTGGCCAGCTAAATGGTTGAACGCTTAACAATTTATTGGATATCCAGCTCTCTTGAATGGCAAATGTCCAATGGCCACCCATAACAATCCACAATGGTTATATATTTTCAAGGAATTTGATTTAGAAGCGTAAAGGTTCAGGCAAAAAAGTTACATTTTTTTATGGTAGTAGTTTCCACAGCCATAACCATAAGTGTAGCCTCTAAACCACATTTATTCTACTATTTTACGTATATTAATACATATGTTTATGAAGTTTTAGTTTTCTATCTTTCATACAGTAAGACCTATGGACAAACCAAGAAAATATTACAAAAAAACAACAACACAAGTTTCTACTCTTTAAGCTGGATGCATTGTGTGTGTTGTATATATATATATATTTATTGCAGCTTTGATATTTTTACTTGAATATTTCCGCATCACGCGAGCGTTCTGTATTCTCCCATATTGTACGGTTTATATTGTACGCTCCTTGTAGCGCGCGCGTAGCGAGTAAAATCAATGTAAATTGTATTGTAACCGGTTGAGAAATATTTCAAAGAAGCAATAAATCACTTATCACACTCGTCGTACAATATGGGAATGATATTTTACTCTCACGCCACATTTTCACTCGCCTTTGGCTCGTGAAAATATTTTGCGTGCTCGTAAAATATTTTCCCATATTGTACTCTGACTCGTGCTATAAGTATTATATATATATATATATATATATATTTATACCATGGTTGCTGTGGTAACACCCATGGATTAAAAGTGATATTTTCCAGGTGATTTTTCCTGTGGCTATGATATTTTCCCGGTGATTTTTCCTGGGGCTATGATATTTTCCTGGTGCGTGTCAAGAGAATTCTTCTGTGTTTTGGAGCCCAAAGTTAAAATTCAATTAAAATTCAATTGAAGCACGCCAGAAAGTTTACTTTAGCAAGTTTACTTTAGCATTGTAGCTGCCAGCTGTTATCTCCAGATCTAACTCTACCTGGGCTGCTCAGCAGTAAGCAGTAAAGCAGCTAGCTGTGGTAAATTCCTGTGGTATGAGAGAGGCAGGAGAGTTAAATGTGGTAGGGCTGGTCCCATATAGGTGGATATGAGAGAGTAGTAGTAGCAGCAACTATTTTTCCTGGTGACTTTTACTATAACATTTGAATAGATTTAACATTTAGTATTAGCTAGTTACACTTAGTACAATGTTATAGCTACAATAATATGAAATGATTAAGGGAATATCAAGTAAAATAAACTTTAAGCTAAGCTGGTGTGTTCTGTTTATTCAGAAATAAACTCCTGAAATTCCTTTTCACTTAGGTAGTAGTCGGTTGACCTTTGGACTGGAGTGGCATGAATGTTAATGGTGCATCCTTGCAAGTTATTGAACGAAAAACCAGACTGTTGAGGATAATTTAGAGTGTTACTTGTGTGATTATTGCTAAAGAAGGGATTGCTGAAGGAAAAAGGAGCACTAGGGTTTGGTGTACCATTACTTAAAATGTCAGATATAACTTTGTGCTGTTTGTCATTATTCCTTTCATAAGTACGTAGTGCTTCCAAAGATTTGTGTCCTGTTCTCTCCTTAATTAGCTTTTCTGGTACTCCCATCTCAAACATTTGAGTTGCAGATGTAGCCCTCAAGCTGTGGTTGCTGATAGGTCCTCCTTGAATTCCAGCTAAGGAGCACATTTTTCTTAACTTTAAGTCTAGAGTATTCTTACCAACTGGCTGACTTCCTAAGTACCATGGAAGGGAGGTGTCAACAGGAGATTTGTCCAGCGGGCGAAAGAAAAAAATATCTTGTGCCGTAGCTTCTGGTGGTAATTTGCTAATGTAAAGGTCCAAGACAAACACAGGGCACTTGTTTCCAGCATCAGGACATGTATAAAGAGAGACAACCTTGCTTGGGACATGAAGCTTCTTAAATGTTCCACTTCTTGTTTTAGATACATTTTCTCGATACTCATACCGATCGGGATTGCTGTGTCGTACGATCTGGGACAGTTTCAATTCACGGAGCTCCTGTCCACCTCTAAGACTGAACATTTTACCGACAATAAGAAATGCGGCGTTCTGTAGCGAACTAGGAGTGGTGGTCCCCATGACTCCAGTAGCCCAAAGCTTATGCTCATCTTCTTTAGAAAGAGCCTTTGCTTGTTTAATTTCTCTACCAACACCCTTGGAGTGTAAGTGATGAAAGTGCGCATCCATAGAACTATGCAGGGTTCGGAATTGATTGTCTTTTTTGTCCAAAAAATTAGGGCAATCTGGATTACATTCTTTCATGTGGCGTAGAAGGCCACACATTAGTTGGTAGAGAGTCTTTGGCGGGTATAGTTCACCATTAGTTTTTCTTGTCTCTACTACATATCTGCAAAGTATGTTCGATAGTACTTCTTTGTCGCTGCAGAGGAAAAAATTATCATCAACCATTACATCTTTTGCACGTTTATTGGCAGCTCTCTTACAGTCATTAAAATTTTTCAATGCCCAGGAAGTGGCCTTAGTAGTGTTAACAATATTAACACCTTTAGAAAGTACCATAAGTTCCTCGTTGGAAACGCAAGAGAATCGCTCACTAGGTTCGGACGGTTGTTTTGTCAGAGATGTAGAGGCAGTAGGCAGTGGTACAGCTTGTTCTTTGCTTGGAGTGGCAGAAGATGAGTTCAAAGAAGAAACATTTAAAAACTCCATTATTTTTTCACAGTAGAACTCGCTGGTCATAAGTTGTAGAAAGAACTTAAAAGTATGGGGAAAATCAAAGCACTATGATATTGGTGAAATGATTAGGAAGATCTAGATCTAACTCTACCTGGGCTGCTCAGCAGTAAGCAGTAAAGCAGCTAGCTGTGGTAAATTCCTGTGGTATGAGAGCGGCAGGAGAGTTATATGTGGTAGGGCTGGTCCCATATATAGGTGGACATCAGTAGCAGCAACTATGGTATAAAAGAGTTGTGCCATGGCAACATCGGGGTTATGGAATATCACCGCCCTTATCCCTCGGGCTTCGCCCTCGGGATCGGGACAGTTATATTCCATAACCCCTCGTTGGCCATGGCATAACTATTACATATATATATATATGCCTCTGTACAATATTTTTAACTAGCATAGATGTGTGGAAACGTCTATAAGCATGGAGAGTCAAAGTTGTGCATGTTAGCCAAGTGATTCGGCTGAATAGTTCATTCTGTCCTGTCTTTATTTATTTTAAAGTAAGATGACCGAGTGCAGTGCACAGCAGCCTAACATTACACCACTTGCTCCCATGTCAGTTATTTTGATAAAAGCTCAGTGTAAATGCTGTCTGTGTGTGTGTGTGTGTGTATGTGTTTATTATTGGAATTGACTTCAGTTACCTTTGATGCTGTGGGATGAAGTCTCAGTCTCTTCTTAGTCTCAGTCTCTTCTTAAAACTGATAAAATTGTTTTGTAAAGAGAATAGACTTTGTTGGACTACACAAATCAACAATTTGGAAACTTTGGCATCAGAGAGCTCTTTGTTTTATTAGGGATAGGAATTAAATTTCAAAAGAATACATGTATATTAGTAGAACTTGATGCTTTGTACATCATATTCAAAGAGAAACTGTTTATATTCATTTGTATCCTCTCTTGTTACAATGGAGCTCCCGTCTTCTACCGACTGCCACTACTTGAGGGGAAGATCACTCTGGCACAGAGAATCAGTAAGAACTTTGCTGCGAAAGTTTTGCAATTCACGAAGGTGCATCTCTTCAAAAAGTGCTTGCCTGCTATTAGCACTCAATTTTAATGTGATTTTGTTATATACCTTTTGGTATCCACCCATATCTGTAACCAGAAGCATCAACCATCGATCCTTTATTGACCTCATCTACATAGGCAGAGGGATACTGAAATTATTGTATCCTCTAGCAGGAGTAGTGGCAGACATCAAAATAGGACGGTACAGAATGTTAAGTTTGTCTACTTGGATGTTAGTACTTGGTATATTACTAGCTTTATTAACGACTGTAGTGACTATCGTAAGTGATTCAGAAAACTTTACAATGCTTATTTTAGTAGTAATAGCTTTGATCTTCTTGATTATCGGAATTTCTGGCATTATCGCCAACTCTATTCAATTTGGCATTGATCAGCTTCTTGAATCTCCAGGAGAAGAACAGAGTATATTTATTTACTGGTATTTTTGGGTAGTCTACTTGGGAGAAATGGTGTTTTACACTTACGACTATTTTAGTAAAGTTGATTTTGGTATAAACAAAGACTTAACAAACAAGATATTATCTGCTATACTATTGGCTGCACTGGTTGCCTCCACTCTCTGTGTTCTATTTCTTGCTTCTTTTAAAAAGAAGTGGTTTCTGATTGACTTGCGAAGATATAACCCATATAAGCTGGTCTACAAAGTCACCAAGTTCTCCAGGCTCCACAAGGTACCTGTCAATCGCAGTGCTTTCACCTACTGTGAGGATGAAATCCCTTCTGGTCTTGACTTAGGGAAGGCCAAATATGGAGGACCTTTCACCACTGAAGAAGTAGAGGATGTGAAAGCTTTGTTTGGTATTCTGAAGGTTATTTTTGTCACTGGACCGACATTTTTATTATTTACAACTTTTGTCTCTGCAGAAGGCTATTATGAATTTCACTTTACCTTCAACAACTCCAACAGTTCTATTACAGATACGTATATAGTCTCACCTGTAATATTGGAAAGTCTAACTGTATTTACAATTCCAATTTATCTAGTACTTCTTCGTCCTTTTGTCTCCTATTACACTCCCAGTATGTTAAAGAGAATAGCAGTAGGTATTGTAGTACCTACACTCTTAGCTATGGTCTTCCTAGTAGTGGACTCGCTGGCTCATGCAGAGAACAGGAGTCTACAGTGCATGTTCTCTTGACAAAGATGAAGATAATCCAGCATCCTGGTCTAAAACAGCTAATGTTGTCAGTCAGTATTATCCATACGTTTACTTTGTTACTTTTAACGTGTCTTACGTGACAAAGTACATAGTTCGAGTAGCCCTTTTTGAATTTATTTGCTCTCAAAGTCCTAACAATATGAAAGGATTATTAATTGGTCTGTCGTTTGCTGTAGAGGGACTGTATGACTTGATATGCATAATACTAAATATGGTGTTTTACTTCAGCTGGCCTAATGTCACATTCCCCAGTTGCTGCATGACCTACTACTTGATCAATGTGGTTCTGGGACTAGTGGCACTATCCTTGTATGTGTATGTGACCAGAGGCTATCAGTACAGGATGAGAGATGAACCTTGTCATGTTCACCGCTACGTGGAGGAATATTACTCCAAAATACAAGAGGAAGAAAACTACTGAAAATTAAATATAGGATGACACATCATTTTCAGTGTCATACAAGAATGTAACATTTTCAGCAAAAATTGTAGTGTTATAGTCCTGCATTACTAGGTATAATTGTGTTTAGACGTTTTTACTACAGTGGTATGATTGAATATTTATGTATGACATTTCAAGTGAACATGAATGCTCATGATAGACTGAATATGACTAAAATAGAACAACATAGCCTGGAATATTTACAAAAACAACAGATTAAGATGGTCGGTTTTGCGTTTCTATACCAAGTAGCTGATAAACATTCTTAGTTAACTTGACTGGAAGAGGTTCCAATGAATGATAACCAGTAAAAGTAGAGCTCCTTTCACTGCCAATATTACACTTTATACTTGGTTATAATTGATTCCCTGTAATTTTATTTTACATTAATCAGAGTATCTGAATCAGAATTGAAAGTAACTGCCTTGATGAGTTAAGAATAAAAGAACAACTGACAAAATAGACAACCCTCCCCATCCTCTGTTGTCCGGAGGTCTGCATCCCAGAAATAGACAACCCTCCCCATCCTCTGTTGTCCTGAGGTTGCATCCCAGAAATAGTGGTCATAACTTGCTGTTGTCTATCAAAAATTTTCACCAGTAGTATGAAGAAGTTCTCCTTCATGTTACACTAACAGCCGTTCAAAATCATTTTGAGATTGTTTGTTGACAATAGACTGAGTTAGCTACACTACTTGGCAGTGTGGTATTATTCAATCCTGAGCATGATCTTGTTGGATAAATAGCTTAGCTCGAGAGTCCTAGGCTGGAACACATTATAGAGTTGCACTGTAGTTAGATAGTAGGCTCTCTCTCCTACTAAGAATTTTTTATGACATACTACATGTACCATCATTTAAACCTAGGCTGCTGTTTGCTGCAGCATGTTGACACAAGGGATAAAACGTCATGTGACAAATTTAAGCATGGTTGAGTAGAGTGAAATAGAAGGGTTTTTTTTGGGTTGTTTTTTTTTTGTGCCAATGTTGGACATTTGGTACTTTATTATTTACGTATATTTACTTAGCATGGGAGCACCAGTAATGGTTGAGCTGGAAGGCGAGACAGACCCACTGAAGATCGCAATGAAGGAACTCAAGTGAGATTGTGTATTGCAATTCCACACACTTTTCTCTCTCTAATATTATTCTTAAACTATATAAATAATTACTTTGTCTGCTACCTCCTTACTTCTGCATGATTGACCATCCTATTCTCCTCTTTTTCTCTGTCTCTGTATCTCCCTAATTTTTAAGACACTTTGTTTGCCTCCTTCATATCTCTGCCTCCTTCCCCTCCCCATTGGCCTCTCTTCCACTCTCGACCTCTGTCCTAAAGAGACAATCTGTTGTCGTTGTCGTTTAGCTTGTGACTTTCCTAGTGTCAACATAATTCTTTCAATTCTGTCTTTCTAGAGCAAAAAAGATTCCCATCATCATCCGAAGATATTTACCCGATGGGAGTTATGAAGATTGGGGCGTCGAGGAACTTTTAGACTAATATGAACTGGACTCATAACACATACTCATCAAACTCTCTCTCTTCTCTCTCTCTTTTTTTTTTTTTTCCCTTCAACTTTTTGACTCATTACGTTTTGGTTAACAATATCTTGTGTTTCTTTGTTGTCTGATCTGAAGAGTGTGACCTTTATCTGGCAACCCACAGAGTCTAATCTAATTTTAGACAGAGCTATGGTAGAGATGGTATTGCTACTAGTGGGAATGGGTAAGGTGGGATAGTGAAGAGGTAGTAATCATTTTCTGGCTTCACTTTGGTGAGATGATACATGACCTACATTTGAAGCCCCACACACAGTATTAAAAGATTGAATTTCCTTCTAAATAACTACCTTATAGATACTTTTGTTGGCATTTCATGCCAACATTTTTAAGTGCATTTCAAAAAACAGCAACCACCCAGGTTATTATAATCAAGAGCAAGTATACATATAATGGATAATCTTTATTCTCAAAGAGAACAGTTTCTATACCAGGCAGTTGTATTTTTAGCACTCTCACTGAATACACCACACTTTGCGATACTTCCACTTTTGAGACACTGTTTCTTACTTGGTTAATCTCTAAGTGTGTGTGTTACTGACAATTAGGCTAATTTCTAATAATAATAGTTTCATTTTGTGATGTGGTGTGGTGGTTACCAGTTTTGTTGTAGATCATTCTGCTGATAATGTATAGCTATTATTAATTGAAGTAATTATGAACATTAGCTACTTTATCATAGACTACAACCATTCCATAATCTCCAAAACTGTCTCAGATTTTTTTTTAACTTTGTCTCTGGGTCTCATAAGGTACTCCAATTTGTCCGAAAAAAATTGTCAGCTAGCTACCTGAAAAGTATAATGACAGTAAAACCTCCGAATAGTGACCACGTTGGGGACGGGACTTTTTGTCTCTACTCAGAGGTTGGTCCTTTCTCAGAGGCTCTTTTGAAACATGATTTAATAATATTCATGATAAAAAGTTAGTGAAATTTGAATTACATATGAAATAATGGTGGCCTGCTTTAAATTTAAACACTGATTTTTTACAATGTCCAAAGTTTTAAGTCTCAAGGAAAATATAGAATATAGGACAAAAAAAAAGATTTTATTTGTTTTGTGGTTTTTTATTATAAATTTAGACATTAGCTGGGGGGGAGGGGGGGTTCCCCCTTAGAATGGAAGTATAAATATAAAAAGTAGACTGAGGCAGTAGTAATGATTTTCATATCTAATGTACACATGAATATAAATTCCTAACTTGATGTGTTTGTCTGTCTAGCTAGCTGTTCTCAATTTCTTGACCACTAAGTTGGCATCATTGTGGTGTGTGCTGCTGCTGTAGTGTTACTCCTCATCTTCACCAGTTTGATTTGCTCTTGTGAGCTTCACGAGGAAAAGGAGGAATCAAGGACATAAGAAAGGGACTACACGATACAGCTCAAGAGATGATGATGTGATCCCACTTGCATATATTGATGGTCTAGATTTCATTCCGTCTACCAAGATTGATGAGGAAGATAATGTTTCTATCGACAAGAAGGACACTGACCAACTTAATCAATTAAACAGTGTGTGAGAATATTTGTGAAAAACTCACCCATTGCTTGGTGGCGGTGGCTGTGTATGGCCATAGTGTTCACTAACATTTATTACAGACTTTACTACATTTGAAATGCAGTTTTTAAAATTTATCAATGAGAAACATTGTGTTGATAGAATGATGTTTGCAGCATTTCTTGCCAAGCGTTAGAACAAAGCAGCGCTTCTAGACTAAAGAAATAGTTAATCTTGGCTTTCCTACACTGACCCCTCTACATACTTTACATTGCTTATTCAATGTTTCCACAAAAACTTCTTTCATAGTGATAGTTTGAAATTGGATTGGTGCAATCTGAGCACAATTCCTGTGGATCTCGAAACCCCCCGAGGTTATTCCTAGATCATTTCCAGCTACGCGTCTGGTAAAAGGTTGGCCGTGGGAGACTGAAACTTCCGTAAGCTGAAATGTGTAGAACCTTAATTGTCACACACGAATTGATTGATTATGATTCCACTTGTGAGACTGCGACACTACTCTAAGCACATGCATATGATTTGATTTGAAGTAGAACGTCATTTTGCGTCTTGCTTGAACAAGCTTCAACCTTTGCGCTATAATTTCGGGCATGCTCAAAACTTAGCGTCTAGGGTCTGGAGCGAGTACAAAATGAGCTTGACACAACGTAACGCTGTCACTTAGCTGGAATTGTTACGGATTGTGATCATTTATTGCGTTACTGTTGAGCTATTCTACGTTAATCGACTTCTACACTGTGAACTAGTTACTGTTCATTACTCCGCCATGTACGCGGGAGATTGTGAGAATTCGAGTGGATCGAGATAACTTTATCTCCGTTGTTGTTCGAAGTGTATGCCCTGTCCACAGGCTCTAGGGTACACTCTAGGTAAATCCTTGAAAAGCGGTACTTTTGCTAAGGTTAAGGCTGCCTGGTCCCCTTTTCAAAGTACAACGGTGAGACAAATGTGTTTTGTTAGCTAAAAAATAGCTAGTTCTTATTAATCAAAATTTGGCATTCAAATTGCCTTAAAAATAGTGAAAAAGGCTGAGGTGACTAAGATTGAGTTGGACAAGTTTCTTCCAAGGGAGATTGCTGTTCTCCAAAAAAATTCCCCATCCCAACATTCTGGATACCTACCAGATTGTGGAGACTGATGAGAAGTGCTTCATTTCATACAAACTGGCAGAGAATGGAACACAATGGAGTACATGAACTTAAGGGTTCTCCTTCCTGAACAGGAAGCTCGCTTCATTTTCCACCAAATGTGTGAAGGTCTGTCCTATTGCCATTCTTTAGGAATTTCTCATCGAGATCTAAAGATGGAGAATGTCTTCTTCACAATACATTTATGGACATCAAAATTGGAGGTAAGTTAATTGTTTGTTTTTATTCCAATGGTAAGTCATTAGTTCTTATTCTTAATAGATTTTGGTTTGGCTTTGGACTCACAGCATCAGATAAGTGACACCTGCTGTGGATCCTACAGTTACTGTGCTCCAGAAGTTCTCTTGGGATGCCAGTACAATGCTATCAAAGTAGATTCATGGAGCCTGTAAGTATTTACAAATAATATGTATATTATCACACTACAGCCATCATTTGAATGTAATACATTTTGTAATTAGGGGTGTGGTTCTCTATGCCATGGTAAGCAGTCAGCTGCCCTTTGGAGAAGACTGCCGAGTTCAGTATGGTGGATGTAACTACTGCAAACTTCACCTTGATAGCCACCTCTCAGAGAGTAAGTGAAATTAACACATTGTTGAAAGCTATTTATAATAAAAATTATTATTCATCCTATAGACCTTCGAAATGTACTTCAAGCACTTCTGAATGTTGATGCTCCATTCCGTTACAGAAGTGCAGACTTGGAAGTGGGTGACAGCCTATCCCTCCACTCAACCAACTTGGAGGGAAAATGATGCCAAGTACACAGTAGAGAAATATCTCCCTTCCTTTCTCCACGCCATCGAGACTGAGTATTTGAGCAAGCCAAACGCACTTCCCCAAGTCAATGATAACCAGCACAAGGCAGAAGTGGTCATGGCTCTCTACTCAGCAAGCAAAAACCAGCATGAATTTGCTATGCCGGAGGACAGTGAAGTACCTGAGTCTGGTTCCTATGGTGCAGAAACTGTGCCTCATATTGAGTGATGAAGAGGAGCCAAATGACACTGGTGTGTCCGACAATGAAGAATTAGAAGTGGGTTCTTGCTATCCAATACCCACAGGAGAAGAAGAGTCTGTTGAAGTTGAGTCATTGCCATCTACTGAAGAGGTACATTTTACTTTTGTTTCAACACCTACCTCTAACCCCTCCTCTTCATCAAGATCTTCAAAAAGTCGCTTTGTTGCTTCAGTTAGAGCAAAATATAGCCAGTTTGCTGCCTTCATGAGACAATTAAAGCGTCATTCATTATAACATTAAAACATTATTCATGATATAAAAAAATATTATTTTACTATCAACAGTAATACAAAATATTTTAATAAAATGAAAATTTGAGTTACATATGATGCAAGAATTCTTAACAATTCAGCTAATTGGCTATTTTTAAACAATAGCTATTAAATGATGTAGAATAGTGGAACCTCTCTACAAAGGCCATGCTTGGGGTCAAGTCTTTTGACCCTTGTAGAGAGTTTGGCTGCTTTCAGAGTTTATTTTTTATTGTAGTAGATCACTGTGGTCCATTTACGCTGGCTGTTGTTAAGAGTCAAGTTGTTCTTCGGAGTCCCTTTGTAGAGAGGTTCCACTGTACTTTATAATTCTGTAAGTTTTGCAAAGGTCATCAGATTATATTGGAGAAAGGCTCCCAAATTAACAGCTCCCAAATTAACAGTCCCAAATTAACAGCTTTCATAACACCTAAACCTTTATCCAAGATACGATCCCATGGCTGAAGTATTTCATGTTGTTTGCGTATCTGTTACTTTCATAGCAAAAAAATTAATATTGGTCCGTGGTGGTAGGAATATCAGGGTGAGAGTGATACTGGAGAGAGGCATTCAAGTGAGATTTACGGTTGCTGAAAAAGCTTGTATCTTTATTCTGAGTCATATTAACACTGATGTATACATGAGACAGAACATCGATGTATACATACCAGTTATGTGGTTGTTAATATTATTGTTGTTGTTGTTGTTGTCATTGTTGTTGCTACATTGTTGTAGTGCCTCTAGTTATGAATTCTCCCAGACAAGTACACACATTTTATTCCCAGTGACCACCATTGCTAAGCACGTGAATGGGTGTGGCTAGATTCAATGGAATTCTAGATACAAATCACTAGTGAAATGCATCCTGAAAGTTTATCCTTCCTAATACCAACTTGATCAGGTCAGAACACTGAGGGAGCAATGGATTAGATGACTGAGACTAAATTAACATTCATGTTTCTCCTAGATTTATCAGTAATACATTCAGTAAATTAAAATAGCTCTCTGTTTAATCAAGGCAAACAGTTTATCCCCCAACATAAGATAATAAATGTCAGTAAAAGGAACGCTTCTGTTGCATATATAATTAACTTTATATATATTATATATATATATATATATATATATATATACACTGTATATGTAATAGTTATGCCATGGCCAACGAGGGGTTATGGAATATAACCGTCCCGATCCCGAGGGCGAAGCCCGAGGGATAAGGGCGGTGATATTCCATAACCCCGATGTTGCCATGGCATAACTGTTTTATACCATAGTTGCTGCTACTACTACTCTCTCATATCCACCTATATGGGACCAGCCCTACCACATATAACCCTCCTGCGCTCTCATACCACAGGAATTTACCACAGCTAGCTGCTTTACTGCTTACTGCTGAGCAGCCCAGGTAGAGTTAGATCTGGAGATAACAGCTGGCAGCTACAATGCTAAAGTAAACTTGCTAAAGTAAACTTTCTGGCGTGCTTCAATTGAATTTTAATTGAATTTTAATTTTGGGCCTGAAACACCGAAGAATTCGCTTGACACCACACCGGGAAAATATCATAGCCCCAGGAAAAATCATCGGGAAAATATCACTTTTAATCCATGGGTGTTACCGCAACCATGGTATAAATATATATATATATATATATATATATATAAGGAGAAGTTGTAACTTTAACTAATGGTAAAGGAATTAGGACACTGCAGCCGTAAATGTCTTCTTACAGCATGACTAGATCTATTTTAATTGGTGAGCTAGCAAAGTAAGCAAGAAGTTATCAGAGTGTACAAATTTGAGTCAATTGTAATATATAAATATATATATTTAAATATGCATTTATTGTACAGCATACAGTAGTGCATGGGATAGAGTTTTGTGAAATTGACAACCCCATGCACTTTATGGAAACTAATACCTGGTTGTGTCTATTGAAAATGATTTCAGCAATGGCTTCTCGTCAAGCAAGCACTGCATAGTGGAATAAACCTGTACAGCCAAACCACACCCTCAAACCACACCCTCTAACCTTAAGTTTCCTATGAGAATTGTCTCAATGAACTGCATTGTGCTAGAGTTTATAAATCATCTTCATTGTTATGATTTGAGAGCTAACTCGTCTTCCTACAGAAGTAAGAAGAAGTAGCTCACCTTTAGTAGTGTGTGACCCTTTTGATATGCACAGATCTTGGGACTTTATTCCAAGCTGTGTATAACTCGTAATAAGGTGTGGTTGTCATCTATGGTTTCTCGTCAGTAACAATGGAACTGCCATCGTCTGCCTACTCCAACTACCAAAGTATTAAGACAGTGAGCGAACCAATCAGGTACAGTGTATCAGTGACTACTATATTACGAAGGTTTTTAAGAGCCAGAAAATGCATCTCTTCAAAAAGTGCTTGGCTGCTATTAGTGTTCAACTTCAATGTTTGTTTTCTTTACTTCTTTTGGTGTCCCCCAAAGTTTGTAGCTGAAGGAATTGCTCATGCGTCTCTCAGACAATTTTTGTTTGATGGTGCTGGTTGTTTTGTACATTTTCTATGTCCAATAGCTGGAGTGATTGCTGATAATTGTCTGCCTGGATGTTAATACCTGGTCTTTCACTTGCAATTTTAATGACTGCCATGGCAACAGTTACCAAGATAGAGCCAAAAATGAAGTATGTTAATATTGTTATATTAGTACTAGCTTTAGCATTCTTGACAGTTACAATGGCAGGCTTTATGGCCAATTCTATTCAGTTTGGTGTAGATCAGCTTCTTGACTCTCCTTGGGAAGATCAAAGAGTGTTTATTGCATGGTTTGTTTGGGTATTTGAATTTGCAAAGGCAGCTTATACACTTATTAACTGTCTAATTGTAGTTAATTATGGTATCGATACAGAATTACAAGATGAGATGTTATCAGCTATATTGCTGGCATTTATTATGATCTTACTATTTTTTTACTTATTCTTATGCACTTAAAGAAAGAGTGGTTCTTGGCAGATTCAAGAAAATATAACCCATACAAGTTGGTCTACAAAGTCACTAAGTTCTCCAGGCTCCACAAGGTACCTGTCAATCGCAGTACTTACCTACTGTGAGGATGAACTCCCTTCTGGTCTTGATTTGGGGAAGACAAAATATGGAGGGCCTTTTACAATCGAGGAGGTAGAAGATGTAAAAGCTTTTTATGGCATTCTTAAAGTTATTTTCACCACTGTTCCAGCATTTTTTTTATATGGAACCTTTTTTTAACCAATGAGAATTTTCATGATCACCTCACAACACTCAATCAATCCTACGCTACAAACTCCACTACAGAAATTGCTATAAAAACTGCAGTTTTGCCAGATTTACATGTGTTCATTATTCCTTTGTATATTTTTATTCTTCATCCATTTATCTCCTACTAATACTCCTGGTATGTTAAAGAAAATGGCAGTAGGTATTGTAGTACCTACACTCTTAGCTGTAGTCTTCCTAGTAGTGGACTCACTGGCTCATGCTGAGAACAGGAGTCTACAGTGCATGTTTATTTTTGACATAGTCCATATGGATAATCCAGCATCTTGGTCGGAAATAGCTGTCTTTATCAGTCAAAGATATGTCTACATCAATACTGTGTCTTTGACTATTTCGAAATTAACCAAATACATGGTCCATGTTGCTCTGTTAGAGTTCATTTGCTCTCAAAGTCCACATTTCATGAAAGGGTTTCTAATCGGGCTATCCTTTGCTATAATTGGGCTTTATGATTTGTTAAGTTCAATATTCTTTGGAGTATTTCACTACAGCTGGTCAACACCAACATTTCCCAGTTGCTGCATGGCCTACTACTTGATCAATGTGTTTCTGGGACTAGTGGCACTATCCTTGTATGTGTATGTGACCAGAGGCTATCAGTACAGGATGAGAGATAAACCTTGTCATGTTCACCGCTATGTGGAGGAATATTACTCCAAAATACAAGAGGAAGAAAATTACTGAAATCATAATAAGAGCATTGTGTATGGAATATTTTGTATATGTGTGTGTGACTTAGCATAATTATAGTGTTTTATTTTACATTTAACTTTATCTTACATGTATATAGATTTTATTAGTTTTGGTTTGTAGTTTTATGAGGAATAGAGACAATTAGTTTATTAATCAGGTAATACAAAGTTGTCAGTTACCAGTATTGCATAATTGACGTCTATAAAACACTGCGATTTGACGTCGCTTCCAAAGGATTTCAAGATAAGGTGTAGACAGAAGACAGAGAAACAGACAGCAAGACACACATGGAGAATTGTAGCTGTTTAGTAGCATTGAGTTAATTGGTGAAATGTATGTCTAATTGTGTAAGTGGCAGTGGTATTGGTGTATTACAGGTTAGAAGCAATCTAGGTAAAGACAAGACTTAATTAATGAAGCACCAAAGGTGCGAACCCTCAGTGGTATTATACACTAGCTAAAGACCCAAAAGAATAATTTACCACTTGGCATAATATCAATAATATGTCGATATGTAGCTCATGCAAGTCGATACATACAGCTTGTGCAAATCGTTGCAAAACTTGTACAATGAAATGGTAGACCTTAATGCTTCCTTCATAAGAAAAGCTAAACATGCAAGAGATACTCACCTCACCAGTAGTTACAATGGGAAACTCCAATTCCAGCACTTCGGTAAATCACAGAGTAAAGAAAAACTACCGTGGGCAGCAAAGAAATTATTAGCTCACACGACTACATAAGGTCCACTCCTGCCTACCATGAATGGGACCTTCAGTCTTACTCTCAATGACTGTGGGGCTTGTAGACTGTATATACTATCATGTTATTGAACGTAAGATGTGCTCCTGTGTCAAGGATCCTTCTGTGTTCAGCATAATTTCACGGACAGAAAAAGCCAAAAAAGCACATTGTGCATGCCAGTATTTTTATCACCGGTGAGTGTAGTAAGGTCAAGTGGGCATTTGTATTTTAATTGTGTGTGTATTTTTATGCATATATTATATTCCTTGCAAGCCCGCCACACAGTGGCACTTGATGTACTAACTTTAGCAAATTAAGAATGCAGTGGCGTAAGGTATTTTTATCCATCGTGGTTATCTTCTACCACTTGGTTTAATTGTACACTTTTTCTCGATACTAACGATGTTTTACCAATCTGGCTCAGCTAATTAATTATTTGTGAATATGCATACCGTCGTCAACGGACAGACAAGAGATGTATTATATAGACTAGCAAGTACCCACCATACAGTTGCGTGTGATATACTAATTGACAGCAGTTGAGGGGTTCATTGGGGAATAAGAGTGCTTGACAACGTTCTCACACTGACATAATTGGCTCTATGTAGACTCTTTTACTTCTTCCCATCTATTGATTCCCTTCTCCTTCTCAACCTCTCTCTCCTGCTGTCTTCCTTCTTGTTCTTGTCCTTTCTCTCTCCTGCTGTTTTTCCTCTTCAGCCATCTCAGCTTTTCTTGTTCTCATCCTTTCTCTCTTCTACTTTCTTTTTTCCTCAGTCATCTCACTCTTCTTGTTCTCATGCATTCTCTCTCTCCCTGCTTTCTTTTTCTCTTCAGTCATCTCAGCTTTTCTAGTTCTCATGTTTTCTCTCTCCTGCTTCCTTTCTTCCTGAGTCACCTCAGATCTTCTTATCCTCCTTCTTTCCCTCTCTTCAGCTCTTTCTTCTCGAGTCATGAATTGCTCTCTCCTCTTTTGTTCCTTTCTCTGTATGAGTATCTTTCTGCTTCAGTGAGCTGAGTTCTCCTGTTTCCCATTCTCTCTTTCCTTATATCCATGATTGTGGACTTGACTTGCATTTTGGCTACAAGATAGTCATTGTTTCTTTAGTTGCATCTACTGGGAATCTCAGTTTCTGGAGATGTGTTTCTTCCACTAACTGTAAGTATGCCCGCTCTTCAAAAAGTGCACCCAAGTGTTCATGTAACATGCATGTCAGAAAGTCCAAATGTTCCTGTGGGTACTGCACATGGACTTGTTGCTGCTGAAAGGTCAAATCAACTTGTTGAGATGGATTTCCTTGCTTTGAGACTAAAGTTGTCCACACTAAGTCATATGCTAGCATAATTACACAGCTAGCTCTATAATTATGTTGAAATATGTATATATAAACCAAATCATGACAACAATACTTTTATTTCTTAGCCTGGCTCAGTTAGTAATACTACTGTCATGCCCACTCAGTCCATAAATCTGTAACACTCAAAAAGTATGTTTTATGTGAGCTGGTTGTAATGGAGTTGTAACTAGCACTCATTTATTAAACTGTCCAAATTTGTCATGAGCACTTTCTGTTTTTATCTCTTCAGTAGTCTTGTACAAGTGACTATTTCGTTATTCTTATTTATCACTAAATTATTTATCCAATCTTAAGTAAGTTTTCCCCCCAAGAGAATTGTCTCAATGGACTGCATTGAGCCATATTTTGTAAACACTAATTTATAAGCTATAGTAGTTCTCATATTAAGATGACAAGTGACAGCTAACCATGTAGTATAGCCCTTTTCACTTGTAGATTTCAGGAGTGTATTCCATGCTTCACTTGTAATAAGGTGTGGTCGTCATTGTTGGTCTCTCCTCTGCTATAATGGAACTGCCATCATCAGTTTACTCCAACTATCCAAGTGCTACTACAGTGGATGAGCCCATAAGGTACAGAGTGTCTGTGACTACAATACTACGAAGGTTTTTAAATGCAAGAAAATGCATTTCTTCAAAAAGTGCTTGGCTACTGTTAGTACTCAACTTTTCACTGTTTATTTCCTTTATTTATTTTGGTATCCTCCAGATTTTGTGGCTACTAAAGTAACTCACAAGTCTCTTAGACAATTTTTGTACAGTGGAACTGGTTGTTTCGTTTATGCTCTATGTCCGATAGCTGGAGTGATTGCTGATAATAAAATTGGACGTCACAGAATGATTCGATTCTCCATTTGGATGTTAGTGCCTGGTCTTTCACTTGCTATTTTAATGACTGCTATAGCCACGGTCACTCATATAGAAACAGAAATAAAGTACGTTAATATTTTTATATTAGTAATAGCTTTGGCGTTCTTGACATTTGCAATCACAGGCTTCACAGCCAATTCTATTCAGTTTGGTGTTGATCAGCTTCTTGACTCCCCTTGGGAAGATCAAAGAGTGTTTATTGCATGGTTTGTTTGGGCATATGACTTTGCTAAGTTAATTTTTGTTCTTTTTGACTTCCTCAACCAAGTTAATCATGGTATAGACAATGAGATGTTATCAGCTATATTGCTGGCATTTATTGTGATCTTTACTATTCTTTTACTTATCCTTATGTATTTAAAGAAAGAGTGGTTCTTGTCAGATTCAAGAAAATATAACCCTTACAAGTTGGTCTACAAAGTCACCAAGTTCTCCAGGCTCCACAAGGTACCTGTCAATCGCAGTGCTTTCACCTACTGTGAGGATGAAATCCCTTCTGGTCTTGATTTGGGAAAGAGAAAGTATGGAGGACCTTTTACTACTGAGGAGGTAGAGGATGTAAAAGCTTTTTATGGTATTCTTAAAGTTATTTTCACTACTGTCCCAACATTCTTTTTATTTGGAACATTTTATTCAACCAATGGCTATTTTCGAGACCACCTTACTATACTCAATCAATCGTACACTACTAACTTTACTGTAGAAACTGCTATTACATCTGCAGTTTTGCAAGATTTACACGTGTTCATTATTCCTTTGTATCTTTTGATTCTTCGTCCATTTATCTCCTACTATACTCCTGGCACGTTAAAGAGAATGGCATTAGGTATTGTAGTACCTACACTCTTAGCTGTAGTCTTCCTTGTGGTGGACTCACTGGCTCATGCTGAGAACAGGAGTCTACAGTGCATGTTTATTTTTGACATAGTCCATATGGATAATCCAGCATCTTGGTCAGAAATAGCTTTCTTTATCAGTCAAAGATATGTCTACATCAATACTGTGTCTTTGTCTATTTCCAATTTAACCAGATACATGGTCCATGTTGCTCTGTTAGAGTTCATTTGCTCTCAAAGTCCACATTTCATGAAAGGGTTATTAATCGGGCTTTCCTTTGCTATATTGGGACTCTATGACTTGTTAAGTTCTATACTTGTTGAAGTATTTCACTACAGCTGGTCAACACCAACATTCCCCAGTTGCTGCATGACCTACTACTTGATCAATGTGTTTCTGGGACTAGTGGCACTATCCTTGTATGTGTATGTGACCAGAGGCTATCAGTACAGGATGAGAGATGAACCTTGTCATGTTCACCGCTATGTGGAGGAGTATTACTCCAAAATACAAGAGGAAGAAAACTACTGAAATTATCAAAGAGCAATACGTACAGACATCTTTGTGTACATATGTATGTGTGTGTGTGTGTGTTTGACTGCATATAATGAGAGATGACAGCAATAAAAATTTTTTTTATATTAGGCTATTTAGTAACGCTATTCTACACTAGTTTTATTGGTTTCGTCCATATTTTTATCAGTATTTGAGACAGTTTCTTTATTAATATTTCTTAGTCGGGTTATAACAGGTTGCTAATTACCAGTTGGTTTGTCAATTACCAGTTAAAGAATGTTGTGCTGTTTCCCTTTCACCTTCTTTCCAGAGTAATAAGAATAGTCTTCAAAGTGGAGCCTTGCTTACTACTTGAGTGATAATCATTAGGCATTTTTGTGGGATGTTAACCAGATTGCTGAGCTTTGGCTACACAGCCTAAGTTTTTCTGGGAAATTGACGTTTAAACACATTTGCAATTTAATTAATGTCACTCCCAAGGCCTTGCCTGCAGTCAATATCTGCTGTTGACAGATGAACAGACTGAAAGATCAGAGAGCACTGTAGCTGTGTATGGGTATTGTTTATTTGTTGAAGGTATGTGTAATTGGACTTCATCATGTGGTTATAAATTTATCGAGATTATTGGTACAAGTTGGTTATGGTAATAATTTTTTGGTACTACGAGAGGAGGGGCTTTATATTTAAGTACAAAGGAAGACATTCGACACTAAATCCTAATATTGTATAGTAGGCACCGTAAAAAGTTGCGAATTCCGAATTGCTAACCTTTTTGGTTATGAGAGTTGTTAATCCAAGCTGTGGAAGAGTTCCCTACTCCTTTAATTGTTTCCTCAAACAGTCAGTAAGGAGCGTGCCTCAGTTTCTCCACCTACTGCTTAGAGGGGAATCTCTGTCGTAACATAACCATGACTGAGTTTGATATTCTTTTTCTTTTTCCCTCTGCCAGTGAAGAAACATTCCATGAGAAACCTGCCATTTGCTTATGGTCCTGGAGAGTCCCCAACTGCAGCAGTTCTTTTGTCAGCCATTGCTTAGTTAGTTATTGATTTAACAGCTGCAAAACATTTTGTGCGTGCACTTAAACTACCCCTTCTTTTATTTTTTTGCTCGGGCATGAACAGCTAAGTTTAATTAAATAGCTACTTTGTACACTGGCCAGCTAAATGGTTGAACGCTTAACAATTTATTGGATATCCAGCTCTCTTGAATGGCAAATGTCCAATGGCCACCCATAACAATCCACAATGGTTATATATTTTCAAGGAATTTGATTTAGAAGCGTAAAGGTTCAGGCAAAAAAGTTACATTTTTTTATGGTAGTAGTTTCCACAGCCATAACCATAAGTGTAGCCTCTAAACCACATTTATTCTACTATTTTACGTATATTAATACATATGTTTATGAAGTTTTAGTTTTCTATCTTTCATACAGTAAGACCTATGGACAAACCAAGAAAATATTACAAAAAAACAACAACACAAGTTTCTACTCTTTAAGCTGGATGCATTGTGTGTGTTGTATATATATATATATTTATTGCAGCTTTGATATTTTTACTTGAATATTTCCGCATCACGCGAGCGTTCTGTATTCTCCCATATTGTACGGTTTATATTGTACGCTCCTTGTAGCGCGCGCGTAGCGAGTAAAATCAATGTAAATTGTATTGTAACCGGTTGAGAAATATTTCAAAGAAGCAATAAATCACTTATCACACTCGTCGTACAATATGGGAATGATATTTTACTCTCACGCCACATTTTCACTCGCCTTTGGCTCGTGAAAATATTTTGCGTGCTCGTAAAATATTTTCACATATTGTACTCTGACTCGTGCTATAAGTATTATATATAATACTTATATATATATATATATATATATATATGCCTCTGTACAATATTTTTAACTAGCATAGATGTGTGGAAACGTCTATAAGCATGGAGAGTCAAAGTTGTGCATGTTAGCCAAGTGATTCGGCTGAATAGTTCATTCTGTCCTGTCTTTATTTATTTTAAAGTAAGATGACCGAGTGCAGTGCACAGCAGCCTAACATTACACCACTTGCTCCCATGTCAGTTATTTTGATAAAAGCTCAGTGTAAATGCTGTCTGTGTGTGTGTGTGTGTGTATGTGTTTATTATTGGAATTGACTTCAGTTACCTTTGATGCTGTGGGATGAAGTCTCAGTCTCTTCTTAGTCTCAGTCTCTTCTTAAAACTGATAAAATTGTTTTGTAAAGAGAATAGACTTTGTTGGACTACACAAATCAACAATTTGGAAACTTTGGCATCAGAGAGCTCTTTGTTTTATTAGGGATAGGAATTAAATTTCAAAAGAATACATGTATATTAGTAGAACTTGATGCTTTGTACATCATATTCAAAGAGAAACTGTTTATATTCATTTGTATCCTCTCTTGTTACAATGGAGCTCCCGTCTTCTACCGACTGCCACTACTTGAGGGGAAGATCACTCTGGCACAGAGAATCAGTAAGAACTTTGCTGCGAAAGTTTTGCAATTCACGAAGGTGCATCTCTTCAAAAAGTGCTTGCCTGCTATTAGCACTCAATTTTAATGTGATTTTGTTATATACCTTTTGGTATCCACCCATATCTGTAACCAGAAGCATCAACCATCGATCCTTTATTGACCTCATCTACATAGGCAGAGGGATACTGAAATTATTGTATCCTCTAGCAGGAGTAGTGGCAGACATCAAAATAGGACGGTACAGAATGTTAAGTTTGTCTACTTGGATGTTAGTACTTGGTATATTACTAGCTTTATTAACGACTGTAGTGACTATCGTAAGTGATTTGGAAAACTTTACAATGCTTATTTTAGTAGTAATAGCTTTGATCTTCTTGATTATCGGAATTTCTGGCATTATCGCCAACTCTATTCAATTTGGCATTGATCAGCTTCTTGAATCTCCAGGAGAAGAACAGAGTATATTTATTTACTGGTATTTTTGGGTAGTGTACTTGGGAGAAATGGTGTTTTACACTTACGACTATTTTAGTAAAGTTGATTTTGGTATAAACAAAGACTTAACAAACAAGATATTATCTGCTATACTATTGGCTGCACTGGTTGCCTCCACTCTCTGTGTTCTATTTCTTGCTTCTTTTAAAAAGAAGTGGTTTCTGATTGACTTGCGAAGATATAACCCATATAAGCTGGTCTACAAAGTCACCAAGTTCTCCAGGCTCCACAAGGTACCTGTCAATCGCAGTGCTTTCACCTACTGTGAGGATGAAATCCCTTCTGGTCTTGACTTAGGGAAGGCCAAATATGGAGGACCTTTCACCACTGAAGAAGTAGAGGATGTGAAAGCTTTGTTTGGTATTCTGAAGGTTATTTTTGTCACTGGACCGACATTTTTATTATTTACAACTTTTGTCTCTGCAGAAGGCTATTATGAATTTCACTTTACCTTCAACAACTCCAACAGTTCTATTACAGATACGTATATAGTCTCACCTGTAATATTGGAAAGTCTAACTGTATTTACAATTCCAATTTATCTAGTACTTCTTCGTCCTTTTGTCTCCTATTACACTCCCAGTATGTTAAAGAGAATAGCAGTAGGTATTGTAGTACCTACACTCTTAGCTATGGTCTTCCTAGTAGTGGACTCTCTGGCTCATGCAGAGAACGGGAGTCTACAGTGCATGTTCTCTTTTGACAAAGATGAAGATAATCCAGCATCCTGGTCTAAAACAGCTAATGTTGTCCTTCAGTATTATCCATACGTCTACTTTGTTACTTTTAATGTGTCTTACGTGACAAAGTACATAGTTCGAGTAGCTCTTTTTGAATTTATTTGCTCTCAAAGTCCTAACAATATGAAAGGATTATTAATTGGTCTGTCGTTTGCTGTAGAGGGACTGTATGACTTGATATGCATAATACTAAATATGGTGTTTTACTTCAGCTGGCCTAATGTCACATTCCCCAGTTGCTGCATGACCTACTACTTGATCAATGTGGTTCTGGGACTAGTGGCACTATCCTTGTATGTGTATGTGACCAGAGGCTATCAGTACAGGATGAGAGATGAACCTTGTCATGTTCACCGCTACGTGGAGGAATATTACTCCAAAATACAAGAGGAAGAAAACTACTGAAAATTAAATATAGGATGACACATCATTTTCAGTGTCATACAAGAATGTAACATTTTCAGCAAAAATTGTAGTGTTATAGTCCTGCATTACTAGGTATAATTGTGTTTAGACGTTTTTACTACAGTGGTATGATTGAATATTTATGTATGACATTTCAAGTGAACATGAATGCTCATGATAGACTGAATATGACTAAAATAGAACAACATAGCCTGGAATATTTACAAAAACAACAGATTAAGATGGTCGGTTTTGCGTTTCTATACCAAGTAGCTGATAAACATTCTTAGTTAACTTGACTGGAAGAGGTTCCAATGAATGATAACCAGTAAAAGTAGAGCTCCTTTCACTGCCAATATTACACTTTATACTTGGTTATAATTGATTCCCTGTAATTTTATTTTACATTAATCAGAGTATCTGAATCAGAATTGAAAGTAACTGCCTTGATGAGTTAAGAATAAAAGAACAACTGACAAAATAGACAACCCTCCCCATCCTCTGTTGTCCGGAGGTCTGCATCCCAGAAATAGACAACCCTCCCCATCCTCTGTTGTCCTGAGGTTGCATCCCAGAAATAGTGGTCATAACTTGCTGTTGTCTATCAAAAATTTTCACCAGTAGTATGAAGAAGTTCTCCTTCATGTTACACTAACAGCCGTTCAAAATCATTTTGAGATTGTTTGTTGACAATAGACTGAGTTAGCTACACTACTTGGCAGTGTGGTATTATTCAATCCTGAGCATGATCTTGTTGGATAAATAGCTTAGCTCGAGAGTCCTAGGCTGGAACACATTATAGAGTTGCACTGTAGTTAGATAGTAGGCTCTCTCTCCTACTAAGAATTTTTTATGACATACTACATGTACCATCATTTAAACCTAGGCTGCTGTTTGCTGCAGCATGTTGACACAAGGGATAAAACGTCATGTGACAAATTTAAGCATGGTTGAGTAGAGTGAAATAGAAGGGTTTTTTTTGGGTTGTTTTTTTTTTGTGCCAATGTTGGACATTTGGTACTTTATTATTTACGTATATTTACTTAGCATGGGAGCACCAGTAATGGTTGAGCTGGAAGGCGAGACAGACCCACTGAAGATCGCAATGAAGGAACTCAAGTGAGATTGTGTATTGCAATTCCACACACTTTTCTCTCTCTAATATTATTCTTAAACTATATAAATAATTACTTTGTCTGCTACCTCCTTACTTCTGCATGATTGACCATCCTATTCTCCTCTTTTTCTCTGTCTCTGTATCTCCCTAATTTTTAAGACACTTTGTTTGCCTCCTTCATATCTCTGCCTCCTTCCCCTCCCCATTGGCCTCTCTTCCACTCTCGACCTCTGTCCTAAAGAGACAATCTGTTGTCGTTGTCGTTTAGCTTGTGACTTTCCTAGTGTCAACATAATTCTTTCAATTCTGTCTTTCTAGAGCAAAAAAGATTCCCATCATCATCCGAAGATATTTACCCGATGGGAGTTATGAAGATTGGGGCGTCGAGGAACTTTTAGACTAATATGAACTGGACTCATAACACATACTCATCAAACTCTCTCTCTTCTCTCTCTCTTTTTTTTTTTTTTCCCTTCAACTTTTTGACTCATTACGTTTTGGTTAACAATATCTTGTGTTTCTTTGTTGTCTGATCTGAAGAGTGTGACCTTTATCTGGCAACCCACAGAGTCTAATCTAATTTTAGACAGAGCTATGGTAGAGATGGTATTGCTACTAGTGGGAATGGGTAAGGTGGGATAGTGAAGAGGTAGTAATCATTTTCTGGCTTCACTTTGGTGAGATGATACATGACCTACATTTGAAGCCCCACACACAGTATTAAAAGATTGAATTTCCTTCTAAATAACTACCTTATAGATACTTTTGTTGGCATTTCATGCCAACATTTTTAAGTGCATTTCAAAAAACAGCAACCACCCAGGTTATTATAATCAAGAGCAAGTATACATATAATGGATAATCTTTATTCTCAAAGAGAACAGTTTCTATACCAGGCAGTTGTATTTTTAGCACTCTCACTGAATACACCACACTTTGCGATACTTCCACTTTTGAGACACTGTTTCTTACTTGGTTAATCTCTAAGTGTGTGTGTTACTGACAATTAGGCTAATTTCTAATAATAATAGTTTCATTTTGTGATGTGGTGTGGTGGTTACCAGTTTTGTTGTAGATCATTCTGCTGATAATGTATAGCTATTATTAATTGAAGTAATTATGAACATTAGCTACTTTATCATAGACTACAACCATTCCATAATCTCCAAAACTGTCTCAGATTTTTTTTTAACTTTGTCTCTGGGTCTCATAAGGTACTCCAATTTGTCCGAAAAAAATTGTCAGCTAGCTACCTGAAAAGTATAATGACAGTAAAACCTCCGAATAGTGACCACGTTGGGGACGGGACTTTTTGTCTCTACTCAGAGGTTGGTCCTTTCTCAGAGGCTCTTTTGAAACATGATTTAATAATATTCATGATAAAAAGTTAGTGAAATTTGAATTACATATGAAATAATGGTGGCCTGCTTTAAATTTAAACACTGATTTTTTACAATGTCCAAAGTTTTAAGTCTCAAGGAAAATATAGAATATAGGACAAAAAAAAAGATTTTATTTGTTTTGTGGTTTTTTATTATAAATTTAGACATTAGCTGGGGGGGAGGGGGGGTTCCCCCTTAGAATGGAAGTATAAATATAAAAAGTAGACTGAGGCAGTAGTAATGATTTTCATATCTAATGTACACATGAATATAAATTCCTAACTTGATGTGTTTGTCTGTCTAGCTAGCTGTTCTCAATTTCTTGACCACTAAGTTGGCATCATTGTGGTGTGTGCTGCTGCTGTAGTGTTACTCCTCATCTTCACCAGTTTGATTTGCTCTTGTGAGCTTCACGAGGAAAAGGAGGAATCAAGGACATAAGAAAGGGACTACACGATACAGCTCAAGAGATGATGATGTGATCCCACTTGCATATATTGATGGTCTAGATTTCATTCCGTCTACCAAGATTGATGAGGAAGATAATGTTTCTATCGACAAGAAGGACACTGACCAACTTAATCAATTAAACAGTGTGTGAGAATATTTGTGAAAAACTCACCCATTGCTTGGTGGCGGTGGCTGTGTATGGCCATAGTGTTCACTAACATTTATTACAGACTTTACTACATTTGAAATGCAGTTTTTAAAATTTATCAATGAGAAACATTGTGTTGATAGAATGATGTTTGCAGCATTTCTTGCCAAGCGTTAGAACAAAGCAGCGCTTCTAGACTAAAGAAATAGTTAATCTTGGCTTTCCTACACTGACCCCTCTACATACTTTACATTGCTTATTCAATGTTTCCACAAAAACTTCTTTCATAGTGATAGTTTGAAATTGGATTGGTGCAATCTGAGCACAATTCC